>Ga0070664_100000443_pt1 | contig 31206 bp, 28 predicted proteins | sample KBSC73metaG_FD_65863 | JGI IMG/M metagenome (GOLD analysis project Ga0070664, IMG submission 65863) | Corn rhizosphere microbial communities from Kellogg Biological Station, Michigan, USA - KBS C7-3 metaG | ecosystem: Host-associated > Plants > Roots > Rhizosphere > Soil ... | reverse complement strand
TCAGCATGCTGGATGCAGATCCGGCCAGGATGACCGCGCGCCAAGGCAGGTTTTCATCGCAAACACGCAGGAGGCGGCGCCCGTTCCCACACATGATTTCGCTATACGGTTCGAGCGGTGTGGCCGTCGGAGGATAAAGAAAAGGTGTGCGCTCCTGTAAGTGGAACAGCTGATCGACGCTGCGGTCGTTCACCGTGGCGCAATATGTTGTTCTCAAACTCGAACTTTTCGGCAATCCGCTCAGCGTTTGCGGATCGTCAGAGGCATGCTGGCTCCGTGAAGCACCATCTGTCGGTTCAGTAACCTTCGACTTCGACGCGCATTCATCCATGAATTTGCGTTCCTTTCTCTCCGCGACTCCACCGGGTCTGCCCTACCGTCCAGCGGGCGTCCGGCAGTCCTATCCGGCCGTAGGGACAAGACTTTAGTAGAACGTGTGAACTCTAAGGTCGGGACATCGGAGGAACAACAGGCATTTGTACACCGGTGCCTGATTTCGGTTAGCCGGCCACTGCAGGAAAATTCACAGAAAGGTGAGTCTGAAAGTCCGGCTAAAGGCAGAGACAGCAGCCACATCCCGTTGATGTGAGAGCCATCACGGTGGAAGAAGCGGTCGCTGATGAGGGCTCGAACAGAGCCAGTGGGAAGAGAGTGTGTTCAGTGTACCCGGCATCTGGCGAATACTTCGGGTCGCACGCCTGCCGATGGTCGAACGATCCTTGCCGAATCATGTCCTGGATTTTTCCGCATGCAACTGCAAAAAAGGCAATTTGGGGCCTGCTGAAGAAAGCTAAGATATTGCGTCATGGAAGTACGAACGTTTCCGAATTCCCGTCGTCCCGGAATTGGCCAGCCTCCGCGAAGTGAAAGTTCAAGACCCATGCTGCCACAGCATGCGCGCCACTGCCCTGTGTTGGAAGCAGGCAGTGCTCTGGGTTTTCTGGTTTTTCCCTCACTTCACCCGCATGAGTCGTACCACATCGAGTACAAGGGCGAGGGGATCTATCTGTTCAGTTATTTTCAGACCAGTGCTCCCGGGAAGTGGAAACCGATCTTTAGTATCTCCGTGATGCTTCCGGTGGGTGGCGTTGGAATATTGCGTGAAGAAATCACCTTCATGGCTAAGGGCATTCCGATTTCCACCGAAGATGCCAAGAATTTGATGCGGGCGTTCATCGTACCGGAAGATCTGGGCACGCCGGCCGGAGCGGTGACTTTAAAAGGCGCTACCAATTTCAAGACACCCGAAGGCTGGGACACGGTGTATACCCCGGTGTTCAATGTCATCGAACGGCCTTTGGCGGCGGCGCTTATTGTGCGCGTAGAAACGGACTGGTATCCACACGAGACCGAATTCCGCTACGTGCTTCAGCCGGGAGAAGGAATTCCCGGAGGCCACACGATGCCCATAGGCCAGGTTTTCTTCGTGCCCCGCGAAGAAGTGACGATGCGTCCGTGCGATAAGGACGAAGAGGCACTGATCCTGGAAGCTCGCACGAATTTCTTTAAGGAAAAGGCCGCCCACAGTATTTCGACTCCGTACGGACTGCAGTTCAGCCCGCACTACCTGCAGCAGAGCCGGCTTCGAAAGACGTAGCCAAGCGACCCCCCCCCCTACTGAAGGGTTCCTCCAAATGTCGGTATGAGTGGGTTATGATCCAGAGTACCGTCGAGCGTCAACGTTCCCACTCCTCCATTGATCAGAAAAAATGTCGCGGTGACATGGAATCGGTTATTCCCTATGTAAACGATTCGACCTCCCGTCACTACTCCGCTGATTCGGCGGAATAGTGTTCTCAATTCCCAGACGCCATTGTAGATCGGCGTACAATCTCCAATTTCCGTAGGGAGATCGCCGTGGGTCAACGACGCAATCATCCCCGCCGTCGCGTCGGAATTGATGCCGATTCTTCCCTGAAACCCTCCCGCAAAAATAGCGGAGCCGCAAATGAATTGAGGACATAACTCCAATCCGGCAACCTGACCATCGATAGCCGGAACCGACGCTGCCTGAGCCACGGATGCGCATAGGAGAAAAGCCAGACCGAATACGAACACGCGAATGCCATTCTTCATGGGAGCCTCCTTAAAAAGAAAATCAGACACATTACGACCCGCCTGGTTATGGATTTGCGAAAAACTATCAGGACTTTCGATCGAAGGTCAACGAAAGTCTGAGCGGGCAGCGTCCTGATTTAAATTTACTCTGGATCTTGAGGACGGAATTCCGTTGCGGTTGCACGCCACGCATGATGATGGCAGACCAGGCTATGCCCAATAATCAAGTAGGCGATGGGCAGGCCGTTTGGAATATTAGATTCCTGCTTACAAAAATCGCACATCAGAAATCCGCTGCATTTAGGGCAGATTAAAGGATCTCCGCATTCCACTTGCCTGTGCTGCGAAGAAATATCCAGCGCTTGCCTGCATTCACACAGTTTCATATTCACAGTTACCGTTTGAAATCTCAGACATTGTTGATGGTCCACTATCCTGCCGCCATTGGAAAAATCGGCTCGATATCGACAGGTACATCGGCCAGGCGATCTAATGCATTTCTCATTACCGGCCGAATCACTGCATATCTTCCAAGAATGGCGTTCGCTTTCTCGAATGACCCTTCCGCCTCGATTGTCAGTATTTCCGTAGTGAGCTTCCGCACCGCGTCTTTGACCTTCGATTCATCCACCCGGAACTTCCCCGTTTCTTCATCGCAGTGGAATGCACCCTCATCGGTCAGGTAATTGAACTGCAACGCCATGCCTCGGCCGTGAGCTTCGTGGATACCGAAACGCACCGATCGGAACACACTGGCCAGGTATGTCACATAAAGCAACTGCTCCATCTTCCTGTCGACGACGCCTTTGTCGATCAGGTATTGCAGCGCCCAGAGCCCGGTGATGTCGGCCTTGGCCTCTTCGATGGCCGAATAGAGTTCCTTGAGCTGCAAACGAACCGTCGTTGTGCGCCCGTCGACGTGGATGTTGTGAGGTCCGAGCCCATGCATGAGTTCGTGAGTCAGTATGTGTGTGAAGAAAGCCTCGAATGAAAGGCAACTTACCTGGGATGGGTCCAACACGACGTGAGAGATCGGCACCAGTGTCTTGTGAAACTTCGCGTCCTGCACGTTCTTCAACATGATGCGTTTCGACCCTTTTTCGTTCACGACCCGTTCGTCGTTGGGAAGATTGAACGCCGCAGTCTGCACGCCGCAGTTCCCTTCACCCGAACTGTAAATTTCGTTCACCACCCGAATCGGCGATGCCGCACCGAGTTTTGGGGTGCGGTACCGGGCGTCAATCGGTAAATGGTCTTCGAGTTCCTGCAGGTAAGTACTGAACCGCGCAAGCTTCGCGGTTTCGGCTTCGTCGCGCAGCGTCACGTACGCTTCATATGTCGCTTTGTAACCGAACATTTCGTCGGCGTAGGTTTCATAGGGCCCGATGGTGACGTCGATTGGAGCATCAAGATCCATCCAGGCGACATCGCTCGAGTAATAATCATTGGACGCAAACGCTTCGGCGCGTTTGATCAGAAAGTCCTTGAGGGTGCTGTTGGTCGTGAGTTGGGCCGCTTCGCGCAGAAGCGTTGCTGCCGGCTCGAGATGCTCCCGGTACTCTTCGCTGTAGGAAACCGTCTTGAGCCTGCCATCGACGTCGCGACGTATCACATGGAAGTACCCGGTGGCGCGGTCCCTCTCCTCGCTGGGCACCGTACTCAACCATGCATTGAATTCTTCTTTCGTCATATCGGCGGGATAGAAGTTCGCCTGGGGCAGCCGTTCGGGTGCGCCCTCAATAAACACGAGATTACCGTCCAGTCGCGACCAGGGACCCTGATTGATCCTGAAGTAATGCAATCGTTGCTGACCCTCAGCGCTGTGGTCCGCTTCAAGCGATTTCAAAATCGTTTCGCTTCCGCTCCAGATTTGCTTTCGATATAGCGGATCGAGACACTTCGCAGCGGCGATGATTTTCTGCAGAGCCTGTCGATCACCGGAAGTCAGTCCGGCGATATCCGCCGTCAGCGCCGTTGGCTCAAATCGCCGGATTTTAGCGGCAAGCGAGGAAAATCCTTTCATCCCTGACTTTCACCTGGAGACTTTGCTGTGATATTTCTTGCGCTCGGTACGAAGCACAATGCTCATGAAGTGAAGCTTGGCAACCGCCTGCCGAGGCAGCGCGAAGGGATAAAAATCCGGCGATCCCATGCCGCGCGACATTTCATTCATCACGGCACTCAATGCGATCCACGAATTCAGGAATCCCAGAAAGCGTTCCGCGTGGGGCTCATCGGGCTGATACAACACGTCCTTCGGAAAGGGTTCGATTTCGAGATCCAACTGACGCGGATCCAGACCGAAACTCCATGCGGTGGCCAAAGTGTCTGTCATGTGCAGCATGTGAGCCCAGGTTTCCGCCCAATCTTCCCATGGGTGACTGCTTGCATAGGAACTCACGAAATGCTGCTGCCAGTCTGGCGGCGGGCCCTCTTTGTAATTTCTCGTGAGCGATTCTCCATAGTCGGCGCGTTCATCGCCAAAGAGACGTCGAAACTCGTCGATCCAGTCGGTGTCCTGAATCAATCGATCCCAGAAGTAGTGGCCCACCTCGTGTCGGAAATGGCCCAGGAGTGTGCGATACGGTTCTTGTAAATTTTCGCGAATGCCTTCACGGACCGACGCGTTCCCCTCTTCGATATTCATCGTAATGAGGCCGTTGTCGTGCCCCGTCAACACACGAGGGCCATCTTTGGGACTGCGCAGAAAATCGAACGCCAATCCCTTCTCCGGGTCTTCGTCCTTCGAAAGGACCGGTATCTCCAAAGCGAGCAGCGTCGATACCATGCGTCGCTTCGCTTCTTCGAATCGTCCCCAGAGAACACCGTTTTCCGGATCGGACAAATCGGGAATGGTGTGGTTCAAACGGCAGGCGATGCAAAGCCCGTCCTTCGCACCGATCCCGTGATCGGATAACAGCCAGTTGCATGCAGCTGGTGTGTTGAGATTCGCGCAGCGGCGATAGGCGGGAGAGATACCGTCAATCTTCCCCGTCTCCTCGATGACGTGCCATTCATCGGTTTCCGGATTCGGCGCAATCGAGACAATGCGGGCCAGCTTTGGCTCATAGCCAAGAGCGGTCTGGCACTTCAGACAAACACTGTTCCGAAAAAAAACAGGGTTGCCGCAGTTGCTGCATTTATAAGAACGGCCGGCGGTGGTTGGTTTCGGGGGGGGCTTTAAGAACCGATCAAGAAATCCCATTTTTACCTCTGAACGACAGCGTACAAGAATATCCCGAAAACAATCCGGACGATCTATTTTGGGCGAACCAGAAATGGATTCAGCTGGAATTTATCCACGATGTACCGAATCACCTTCTGCCCTCTGACGCTGTTGCCCGCAGAATCCAGAGGAGGAGAAACCACAGCAATACCAAACTTTCCTGGACACACGGCCAGTAATCCGCCTCCCACACCACTCTTGCCGGGAAGTCCTGTATTGAAAAGCCAGATACCGGAATTGTCATAGAGCCCTGCGGTCGCCATTACCGCCAACGCATACTTGACAGTTTCAGGGTTCACGACTTTCTTCTTCGTTATCGGGTTTGTTCCGCCGTTGGCGAGTGTTGCCGCCATCACTCCGAGATTTTCTGCATGGACATCAATGGCGCACTGCCGGGTATAAAGATCCGTGGTCTGCAGAGGATCAAAGTATATTCGTCCATACGCATTCAACAGATGGGCAATAGCCCGATTGCGCAAATTGTCGGCCGCTTCACTTTTGTATACGGACTCGTTGACCTCAAGCGGCGCGCCGGCAAAATCACAATGAGTCTGGAGAATGACTTTCCATTTTGCAGCGAGATCCGCGCCTGGTACCAGGCTGCTCGCAGCGAGAGCACCCGGATTGACCAGAGGGTTGATCTCCTTGCCTTTCTGCACTTCCACGGCAATGACCGAATTGAAACGCATTCCCGTCGCATCCACGCCGATTTTGTCTTCGACGGCGGCCGGTCCCAGATCTTCCAAAATTCTCGCCATCGTAAAGACTTTGGAAACGCTCTGGATCGACACTCGCGAATTGGCATCGCCGCAGGTATGCACCCTGCCATCGATTGTCACCAGGGCGATGCCGAAGATATTGGGATCCACGGCTGCGAGCTCCTGGATATAGTCGGCATTCTTCCCTTCCTGAAGGTTTTTGAATTGTTCGTATGCCTCGTGGAGCGCGGCGCCGATTTCAAGAGGCGTCATGGTGTTCCGCTCCCCGCTTTGTCTTTGCCGAATGAATGCTTTCCCGCAACATTTGAGTTCGAGGATTATGAATGAATATCGATTCTGTTGCGATACAAAGCCCGCACGAGGGAAATTCCGGGACGTCAATTCGACAGCCGGGCCGCGTCGCAAGTTGTGGTCCGCCGGCAAAAAGGCTTATAAGTTTCTGTATGAGGTCAGCATTTATCCGTCTGCTTTTCTTACTGGCTCCGGTGGTTGCGGTAGCCTCCGATCCGATCGCCGACCTGCAGCAGCGAATCAAAGGCGGACAGGCGAAACTGGAGTTTGAAAAGGATCATGGGTACCTGGTTTCGCTGCTGAAAGTGTTGAAGGTTCCCGTGTCGTCTCAGACCCTGGTTTTTTCGAAGACGAGTCTGCAGTCCGAACGCATATCTCCGAAAACCCCTCGTGCCATTTATTTCAATGATGATGTGTATGTCGCATGGGTTCAGGGGGCAGGTTTGATTGAAATCATGTCCACGGACCCACAGAAGGGCCCGAACTTTTACGTATTGAGTCAGGAGCGAAGCGACCACCCGGAATTTGAACGGTCGACGGGCCATGAGTGTTCGGTGTGTCACTATGTTGCGGAAGCGGCGCCGAAATTTGTACCGCGCCTTCTGGTTTCCTCCGTGATTCCGGATACCACCGGCAATGTGGAAGGAACCTTTCCGATCGAAACCACCGATCAGAGCCCGATGAAGGAACGCTGGGGCGGCTGGTATGTCACGGGCACGCATGGCAATCAGCTTCATGCCGGAAATATTATGCTCGGCAGACCGGCTTCGGTATTCGGCGGAACGCCTTCGGCGGCTTCGACCAAATCGTCGAATGTCGTGGATCTGAAGACTTTTTTCGATACCACACCGTACCTGACGCCACACAGTGACATCGTCGCGTTGATGGTCCTGACTCACCAGAAAGAGGTCGAAAACCGGATCGTGCTGGCGAGTTCCAAGGGGGACGCCGCCGCAAAGCAAACCGGTGAGGCACTCATCAAAGCAATGTTCTTCGCAGGAGCTGTTCCCTTGACCGCGCCGGTTAAAGGCACATCCACGTTCGCAGCGGAATTTGCGGGCCAGGGGCCACGCGACAGCCGCGGACGGTCGTTGCGCGATTTCGATCTCCAGACCCGATTGTTTCGGTACCCGCTCAGTTATCTCATCTACAGCAAATCCTTCGACGCGCTGCCGGCCGGCGTGAAGACTTATGTCTACCGCCGCCTTCACGAAATTCTGAGCGGTGAAGACAAGAGTAAGGATTTTGCCTACCTGAGCACCGCGGACCGAACGGCTATCCTTGAAATTCTCCGTGCGACAAAACCGGATTTTCCTCGTGGATAGCAGCATCGTCTTATGGCTTTGCAGATGTCGCTGAAGCAATAACAATGTCTGTCGGATGATTTCGCGTGACGGCGATTTCTCTCCAGTGTGTCCCATGGAATTCATACCGCGCCGAATTCGCAACGTTGCCTCTGAAGATTTTGCGTAAGAATTCGCTTCCGGTCCGTTATTAGCTATGAGGGCAGATGACGAAGAATGAATTCGAATCCGTGGTTCGCGATCACCAGAGAATGGTCTACAGCATCGCCTGTAACTTTTTTCACAATGACGCGATCGCGGAAGAGGTGGCTCAGGATGTCTTTCTGCAGCTTTTCGAACAACATCGGACGATTCAACTCGGCGCGCATTGCGTTGCCTGGCTCCGCCGCAGCACGGTTCACCGCTGTATCGATGCAATGCGCCGGTCCAGTTTTCGACAGGAAATGCAGGTCGATTGCATGCCCGATATCGCCTCTGAAGTTCCCGAGACGGATCTATTGCTTCAGGAAGGTTTGAGGCGACTGATTGCATCGCTTCCGGAAAAACCTCGCACCGTCCTGATTCTTCGGTACGGAGAAGACATGGATGTCGAGGAAATCGGCAGAACGCTGCAGATGCCCGTTCGCACGGTCTGGAGTCACCTCCAGCGAGGCACTGCCATGATTCGGGAGAAGGCCACGCGCTATTTGAAAGAGAAAGTTCTTGAAGGAGACAGAAGATGAGCCAGTTCGAACGCGATCTTCGTGAAGCGCTGCGACATCGCGAGCCACCCTCGGGCTTCGCCGACAAGGTGCTTGCCAGGTCCTGCGAATCCGTAACGCGTCATACGGCAAGGCCATGGCTGGCTGTCGCCGCAGCGCTCGTCCTGGTGATGGGCGGCGGGATCTTCGTGCAACAGCAACGACAACACGCCGAAGACGAGAAAGCGAAGGAACAGTTGATGGTCGCGTTGCGGATCACAGGTTCAAAACTGCGAAACGTACAGGCACGGTTATCGACAATCCAGCAACGTGCAGTCGAACGGCAATCGAATCCATAAAAGGAGACGGAATGATGCGAAAGATAATGTTCGTCGGTTTGATGCTGATGGCGGCAACCGCTTCAGCTCAACAGATCGATATGAAAATTCTGGATAAGCTTGCGGAAAAGGCCAAGGGAAAGACGGAAATCAATCTGGACTCGTCGATGGTCAAGTCCGCTTCGGACCTGCTGAATCAGAAAAAGGGCGATGAAGCGGCAGCCCGGAAGAGTGCCAAGGATCTTACGGGTCTTTTTCTCCGTAACTACGAGTTTGAAATGGAGGGCGCATACAAGCGGGAAGACCTGAAGCCGCTGCTGGATCAGCTGAACTCTCCCAACTGGACGCCGATTCTGCGAAATCAGGAAGAAAAGGAGCAGACCGAGATATGGATGCACCGTACCAACGGGCAGGCAGACGGAATGCTGCTGGTTTCCATGGAAAGTAAAGAGGTCACGGTGATCAACGCGATGGGCATCACCAATATTGGAGATCTTTCCAACGTTGGCCAGTTGGGTAATCTGGCAGGCCAGGCTTCCAAACCACCCACGAAGCCTGAAGAAAAAAAGGCCAACGATGATTAGACGACATCGCGTGAATGCGGGGACCCTGTTCGAATTCCCTCGATAGGCGCCAATCGGAGGTAATTCCGGACACTGGGGTGCGTCGAAGTCGCCGAATGGCCCTCCTGCGTCAGGAGGGCCATTCGGCCCCATTCACCGTCACCATAATCCTTGCCCACGGAGTACGGGTTTGGAATTCGTCCCCCGTTCCTCGAACTCCCTGTGTATGATTTCGCCGGGAGGCTCACCATGAAGCGAACACTTTTCCCATTTGTGCTCTCCATTGCTGCGATATGGGTATCGTTTGGATTTGTCTCCGCACAAAACAAACCATGCACACCATCGGGCGGACTCAACTTCATCTGCGGATTACAGGCCGCCGAGGATCTTGTACTCGTTCCCAATACACGTTGGCTGATTGGCAGCGGAATGTCGGCCGGCAGCGGCCTGCATCTGATCGACACGCAGGCACGGTCCGCCCGAACCTTGTTTGGAACCGGCGTCGCCTCAGTTCAGGCAGACAAAACGAAGTTCGCATCCTGTCCCGGTCCGCTCGATCCGAAACTGGCGGTGCTTCATGGCCTGAGTCTGCGTCCCGCACAAACCGGTCGCTACACGCTGTATGCCACCAATCATGGCGGACGCGAGTCCATTGAAGTGTTCGAAGTGGATTCCCGGAGCGCCACTCCGACAGCCACATGGACCGGATGCCTGCTGCTACCCGACAAACTGGCGGTCAATAGTGTCGCCGCATTCAGCGATGGAGCGCTCGTCGCGACGGTACTCACATTGCCGGGCAAAACCTTTGAAGATGTGTGGGCCGGCCGAAATACCGGTGTCGTATTGATGTGGACACCGGAGTCCGGGAAATTCCAGACGCTGGCGGGCACGGAACTCCCAGGAAACAACGGCATCGAAACTTCTGCCGACAATCGGGAGTTCTTTGTCGCATCCACCGGTCTCAAGCGCATCGTGGCCTACTCCCGCGCCAATCCGTCAAAACCTGTTCGAAGCGCTCAGCTGAAAGAATTCGCTCCCGATAACGTACGCATGGTCGGCGATCGTTTAATCACTGTCGGGATGATCGACGATGAGAAGTCATGCGGTGGAGCACCGAAAAAACCGGAAGATATCCAATGTCCGCGCGGATGGATTGCCGACTCGATCGATCCCAAAACCATGGGCATTACCGAGCTGGCGCGTGGTCCGGCAGCTCCGCCCTACACGGGTGCGGCCACCGCGATACCGGTCGGCAATACCTTGTGGCTGAGTTCATTCACTGCGGATCGTATTGCCTACCGCGCTCTCAAGTAATCCGAGGATCATTCCTCAGTGTGAAATCGAGCGCGATGGCATCGTGATCCGAGAGCGGCACACTCGTTGCATCACGGAGATTACCGACGGTTTCCGGTTGCGTGCCTTCCTTTAGAGCAATGTCCCTGCCGGCGAACCAATCGAGCCGGCACGACACGTGGCCGCCCACACGATTTGCGGCCCAAAAGATGAATGGGAAACACCATTCCGGCACCCAGTCCCGAAGGTTCGTGTTCTTCTCTACACTCGCAACATCGTAGTGAATCGTGCCGGCGCCGGATTCGTTCAATGACTTGTATTCATAGCCCCGAAGTTCGAGTTCATCGAAAAGACGCTTCTCGAAGTATCGGTCCGGATGCGGATAATGATTCCTGACAACATTCCGCACGCCCATCAGCACGCGCCGCCAGTAGCCCAGTATGGCCCGTGTTGCGTTTTGAGAGTTGAACGTCGTCGTATTCCAGTCACCACCCAAAATCACTGGAAGCTGGGGCAGCGTATCCAGATGATCGAGGATAATCTTCATCTGCCGATGACGATGGGATCGCGAGCACAGCGCATCGAGATGGATCGTGACCGCCCGAAACGTTCCGGACGGATGTTCAATATCGGCGATTAGAGCGCGGAGGTGGCCCAGGCGCTTTTCCTTGCCCGACATCTTGTCCTTGCCGTTCGGTAACGGAATCGCGTGGACGTTTCGCATCGGATAGCGCGAGAACATCGCCAGCCCGTGGATGGCATTGGTATTCTCACCTTCGACGAATTCCTCGACGCCACTTCCCTTTTGCAGAGCAATGTAAATGGGAGCGAACGCAAACCTCATCTGCAGCGCTTCACCGAGGTCTTTCGCCACGAATCGATTTCCACTTCGAGCCATGCCATCATCCAGCTCGGTGAGAAACAGAATGTCCCTGTCCTTGAGCTGGGGATGGTTCTTCAGTGCGTGAACAATGCCGGAGAAGCGATTGCCGCGTTCGATATTCCAGGCAAGAGCGGTGACGCGGCCGTCATCGGACCGCGAATTTTGGCGAACGGGATTTCCGCGAGGCGCCGAGGGCTCCCACATCACGATCGAGTTCAGGATCTCATCGACCGCAGGCCGGATCGTCGCGTAGATTTCGGATTCCTGCATCTCCGCGGTCGATTCGAATTTCAGAAGCTCCGGAAAATATTTCCGGAAGTGGGCGGTGGAATTCACACCCGCATTCGTCTCCAGAAATCGCTCCATTGCATGGGGATCAGCCACGCCATCGCTTGCCGGCAACAAACACGGCGCGTGGAAATAACTTTTGATGACCGGTCCGCTTCGTATGGGCATTATCGTCGAACTCAAAATCGCCGGACATCAGTTCAAGAATCGTCACGTCCGCAGGAGATCCGGGCTGCAAAGTCCCCAGCCCCTTCAATGCCGGAATGGCGCGAGCCGAGTTGAAAGTGCCACGGGCAACCACCTGATCCAGGCTCATTCCGAGCATCAGAAATTTCGATAGCACATTGGGAAAGTCAAAAACCTGGTCGGTGAGCCCGGCGCCATTGAGGTCCGACGTGATCGTATCGGGAATAAAATCCTGCGCCAGCGCGCGTTCGACCACTTCCCAGGTGATGTGTCCATTGCGTCCGTTGCCGACGTCAAAGAGGACGCCGCGCGATCTCGCTTCACGCACCTGCGGCAGCACGCGCCCGTTGTCATCCAGGATTCCATGCGGCGGCGGCGAATACATATGCGTCACGATGTCTCCCGGATGCATCAGCTCGAGAATTTCAGGTAAGGGGGAATGCGTATCCCCAATGTGGATCATGAGCGGAATACCGAAACCCTGGGTGATCCGATGGCTCAGGCGAACACCATCGAGATCATGCTCGCCCGCGTATTGCTGTGACAATCGCGCTTTTACACCGACGATAATGTTCCGGTGAGTGCGAATCGCCGCACGCGCGGCTTCCGGATCGGCGCTGGCAAATCGCAGCAACTCTCCGTCGGCCTGATTGCCGAGTCTCGAAACGTTGATCAGAACACGTACCCGGTTTGGGGCGCTGTTGGAAACCGCGATCATGTCCAGGATTCCATCGGCGCCGCGGGAACCGGCATCGACCACCGTCGTGACTCCAGTGGAAAGCACCTGTTCCGCGCTCAGCTCACCTGGACGGACATGTTCATGGATATCGACCAGGCCGGGTGTGACGATCCGTCCACGCGCGTCGAAGACTTCCGCCGCGTCCGTTGGCGAAATATCCGGCTGCAGGAGTGCGATCTTTCCCTGACGTATCGCAACATCCATCGTGCGATCGATTTTCTGACTCGCATCCAGAACACGGCCGCCCTTGATGACAAGATCGAACCTGGGTGCGATGGGAAACGGCGCAGGTATAGCGGCGAGTACCAGTGATGATGCAAGAAACTCACGACGATTCATGGCTCGGGGATTATACGTTGAGTCGAACGGTAGTGCAGGCATGTAAGCGGTGAAGAGACCTTCTTTACACCCTCACCCTCTCATCCCACCATCTGGTTTTGACAACACGAAAAAAATAACCGGAAAATTGGGATCGGACCAATCTTCGATTCGGTTTACCATCTCGAAGGTGAAGGCACTCGTTAAATCGCACGCAAAACCCGGCCTGTGGCTCGAAGATATTCCTGAACCCGCAATCGGCATCAATGACGTCCTGATCCGTGTCCTGCGAACAGGCATATGCGGTTCGGATATTCACATCTACGACTGGAATGAATGGGCGCAGCAGACCATTCCCGTCCCCATGGCGATAGGTCATGAGTTCGTCGGCGAGATTGTCGAAGCCGGCTCCAACGTCAATGACTTTCAGCCGGGAGAACTGGTCTCCGGCGAAGGGCACGTGGTGTGCGGCCGCTGCCGGAACTGTCTGGCGGGACGCCGGCATCTGTGCGCGAACACTTCCGGCGTGGGCGTCAATCGCCCGGGAAGTTTCGCGGAGTTGATTTCTCTGCCGATGACCAACGTCTGGCGTCACGATCCGAAGGTGAACCGCGACGCGGCGGCCATCTTCGATCCGTTTGGAAACGCCGTCCACACGGCCCTGACCTTTGAGGTGCTTGGCGAAGACGTGCTGATTACCGGCGCGGGCCCCATCGGAATCATGGCTGCGGCGGTCGCGCGTCATGCCGGAGCGCGTTACGTGGTGATCACGGACGTCAACGAGTATCGGTTGAATCTGGCTCGGAAAGTCGGAGTGAATCTGGCGGTAAACGTGACAAAGTCGTCCATCCAGGAAGCGCAGGCCGAGCTGGGCATGAAAGAAGGATTCGATGTCGGCCTGGAAATGTCCGGCAATGAAAACGCATTCCGGGACATGCTCCATAACATGGCGCATGGCGGCCGGATCGCCATGCTTGGCATCCCTTCCGGCGAAATGGCTATTAACTGGCGCGAAGTCATTTTCAATATGCTCACGATTCGCGGCATCTACGGCCGTCAGATGTATGAGTCCTGGTACAAGATGACCGTTCTGCTGCAGTCCGGCCTGAATATCCAGCCCGTAATCACACACCGCTTCAGCTATCGCGATTTCGATGAAGGGTTCCAGGTAATGCGGTCCGGCAATAGCGGCAAGGTCATCCTGAACTGGGAGGAGTTGCGCTGATGCTCGGCAGCTACAGGGATTTTATTGAAACGGAGCTCGGCAATATCCGGCTCGCGGGTCTCTGGAAGCCGGAGCGCATTCTGGACAGTCCGCAACGGCCGGAGGCGCGAATTTACGGCGGATCGGATGTTCTGGTTCTGTGTGCGAACAATTATCTCGGCCTGGCCGACAATCCCCAGGTCATTTCTGCAGCCCGCGCGGCACTGCACCGTTGGGGCTACGGTATGGCGTCGGTACGATTCATTTGCGGCACACAGGAGCAACACAAGGAACTGGAAAGCGAACTCAGCAGCTTTCTGGACACCGATGACACCATCCTCTATTCGTCGTGCTTTGACGCCAATGGCGGTCTGTTTGAAACGCTTCTTACCGAAATGGACGCCGTGATTTCCGACGAATTGAATCATGCATCGATCATCGACGGTATCCGGCTGTCGAAGGCACAGCGCTTTCGCTACAAGAACCGCGACATGGCCGATCTGGAGTCTCAACTTCACGCGGCCCGGGATTGCCGGTTTCGATTGATTGCCACCGATGGCGTGTTTTCGATGGATGGAACCGTGGCGCCCCTTCAGCAGATCTGCGATCTGGCCGAAAGAACATCTTCAATGGTGATGGTCGACGATTCCCACGCGGTTGGCTTCATGGGATCCGGCGGGCGAGGATCGCACGAGCACACAGGTGTGATGAGACGCGTGGATATTCTCACCGGAACACTGGGCAAGGCGCTGGGCGGCGCCAGCGGAGGATATGTGTCGGGACCAAAACCGATAATCGAAATGTTACGTCAGCGATCAAGACCTTACCTGTTTTCCAATTCCCTTCCGCCCGCCGTCGTCGCCGCATCCATAGAGGCCCTGCGAATACTCAAAAGTTCCGGTGAACTACCGCGGAAGCTGCATGCCAATACCGAATTCTTTCGCAGACGCATGACCGAGCTTGGAATCGACATCATCCCCGGCGAACATCCCATCGTGCCCGTCATGGTAGGCGATGCCGCTCGCGCCGCACGAATGGCCGAATATATGCTGCAGCGCGGAGTCTACGTGGTTGGATTTTCTTTCCCCGTTGTTCCAATCGGCAAGGCGCGCATTCGAACGCAGGTTTCTGCAGCCCACACGACAGACGAACTCGCGCGCGCGGCCGCCCTGTTTCGAGAAGCTGCCGACAATGTCGCGTGAATTCGCGGCAACGCTTACTGACGCTTTTCCCACAGCGGAGTACCAGCACCGAAAAGTCCTGATGATTGTCCCGGACGGCACACGGACTGCTCCGATCGGACTGGTTTTCCGAACACTTCACGAACAAATTGGCGGCGTCACAAAATCATTCGATGTCCTGATTGCGCTGGGAACCCATCAGCCGATGAGCGAGGCCGCAATCCGGCAGCGTCTGGAAATCACCGAAGAGGAACGGAACGGCACTTATCGCAATGTCCGAATTTTCAATCACGAATGGAACAATCCTGACGCACTGCAGCGCATCGGCGTGATTCCCGCGGAAGAAATCCACGAATTGTCCGGCGGGCTGTTTTCCATGGATGTTGCCGTTGAAATCAACAGGCTCGTCTTCGAATACGACCAGATCATCATTGTCGGACCGGTTTTTCCTCATGAAGTCGTTGGTTTCTCCGGCGGAAACAAATATCTCTTCCCTGGCATCTCCGGCCCGGAACTTCTGAATTTCTTCCATTGGCTGGGCGCGGTGATTACCACTCCGAGAATCATCGGAAGCAAATGGACGCCAGTTCGCAAAGTGGTGGACCGTGCCGGAGCAATGCTGAAAGTCGACAAGCGATGTGTGGCAATGGTCGTTCAGGCAGACCAATCGCTTGCTGGCCTTTTCATTGGATCACCGGAGCAGGCGTGGGACCAGGCGAGCGAACTCTCACGCCAGGTGCATATCATTTATAAGGAGAGGCCCTTTCACACGATTCTCTCGTGTGTCCCCACGATGTATGAGGAAATCTGGACGGCGGGAAAGGCGATGTACAAGCTGGAGCCCGTGCTGGCCGATGGCGGCGAATTGATCATCTACGCGCCTCATGTTCGCGAAGTGTGCGTAACCCATCGCGAAACCATCATGGCAATCGGGTATCATTGCCGCGATTACTTCCTTAAACAATGGGATGCGTTCAAGCATCACCCGTGGGGTGTTCTCGCACATTCGTCTCACGTGCATGGACTGGGTTCGTTTGAAGACGGCGTGGAAACGCCTCGCGCTCGCGTGACGCTGGCAACCGGAATTACGCCGGAGGTCTGCCAGCGTATCAACCTTGGATACCGCGATCCCAAATCGATCCGTGCGGAAGACTTCGCGAATCGAGAAGCTGAAGGTGTGCTGCTTGTGCCGCGCGCGGGCGAAATTCTGTATCAGTTGGAGAACCCGCCGGGCTGGGCGAAGCTTCAGGGACGGTCATAGAAGATATGGATGAATTGAAGGAGAAGGAGAAGGAGAAGGAAAAGGAAAAGGAAAAGGAAAAGGAAAAGGAAAAGCGACGGGGTGGTAGATTCAAAGACAACCATTTCGACCTCACTACCACCCCGGCCCTTCGGGCCACCCCTCCTGTTCCAGGAGCGGAGTTGCTTCTACTTCTCTTTCTCCTTCTCCTCCAATTCATTCACACCTTCTTTGACCGCCTCGCTTATCGTAAACCCCGGTGTGGTATTTTTAGCTGTTCTGGTTTCCGTCGTATCCAGTTCAGGAACAGGCCGACTCCACCTTGGCGGCATCGCGGTGTTCGCTGGATTATTAATGATGGCCTTGGGATGCAGGTTCAGGAAATAGCCGCTTGACGAACATCGCTCTTCTGAAACTTCAGCTTTTGTATTCCGGCATTCTTGCGGGGCAGAACCTGCCTTCGCCTTTGACGAATCCGTTTGGCCTCGTGCACCTGGTCCTGCCGGAAGGACTCACCGTCAGTGTTCATCGAAATGAAAACGGCACCGACTCTCCCTTTACGCTTCGAAAGGATGGCACTCAATTCCTCCTGGATATCGCAGGCGGCGAATCGGTTCCGGTCCAATGGACACCGCCACTCCAGAGTTACCAGCAAAAGACGTCTTCCGGTGTGCTTGTTGCCGACATACTCACGGTGCACGGAGACTTCATTGCGGTGCATCCTACACACGCCTGTCGCTTTGGCCAGAGCGGGCTGTCATGCCGGTACTGCGGGTCGTCGCGCGATGTTTCCCAGCATCCCCCATTTACTCCTCGCGACCTCGTCGAAGCGATACAGATTGTCGAGCAGGAAAAACAATGCGATGTCGTCAGTCTCTCCTCGGGACGGGTGGACACCGCCGATGGCGGCGTTGAACGACTCGAAAAGTGGGTCACCGAAATCCGAAAACATTTGAACGTTTTAATTGCACTCGACCTTGTGCCGCCGGAGACCAACGATTGGATAGATAAGACCTATGCGATGGGCGTCGATGCACTGTACTACGATTCGGATTTTTTCAATCCGGATGACGAGCCCCGCAAGGATTTCGAAAAGCATAAGGCGCGACAGCTCGAAGCACTCGCCTATGCGAGCCGCATCTTTCCAACCGGCGCCGTGCTGTCGCATCTTGTGATCGGACTTGAACCGCTGGCGGAAACGCGGGCGAGCATCGACCTTCTTATCGATCGCGGAGTGGTTCCGGTACTGGCGTACTTCCCCCCTTACGACGGATCGAGCCTTCGAAGCCGTTGGACTGCCACTCCCGAAGAAGCGCGCGCAATCTACGCCCATCTTTACGAACGACTGGTGCGAACGCGGATCAATCCGCATTGGGTACAGCAGTACGATGTGGTGCTGACGGCGCTCGAAGGGCGCTTCTTCTCGAATGAATCTCCGCGCTATCACCTGAAGCTCAAGAATTTCTATGAGACCAGTTTCGGGAGAGCCCTGCGCTTCAGCCTGGCGCGCTTGCGCCGGCATCTTCGCGTGGTACCCGCTTAATGCAATATAAAATCGATACGCGGCCACTCCCGATCGTGATCCTGGCGCGATGGTGGCGCTTCCCTGTTTTCATGCTCCTCGGATACGGCCTTTACTATTGCTTTGGTCAGAAACCTCCCGAAGGACTTTCACTGGAAGGCTATCGGGCACTGATTGTTTTTCTGACATGTCTGGTTCTGTGGGTCACTCGTCTGCTGCCATTGGCGGTGACCGGACTTTTCGCGATGGTGGCGCCGCCTCTTCTGGGTGTTTTGCCAGCAAAGGAAGCATTCGCGTTTTTCGGTTCGGAGCCGGTGTTCTTCATCATGGGAGTTTTCATCCTGGCGACGGCGCTGCTGAAGTCCGGACTTTCCGCGCGCCTGGCCCTCCACTTGTTGAAGAGCGGATCGAAATCGCCCAAACGGCTGGTATTGCATATCATGCTCACCTCCGCGCTGCTCTCGTTCGTGATGAGCGAGCATGCCGTCGCCGCGATGATGTTCCCATTGGTGGTCATCATCAGCCGTCGCCTGAATCTGACTCCGCAAGGTGGTTCGTATGGCCGGATCCTGTTTCTGGCAATGGCCTGGGGGTGCGTGATTGGCGGTATCGCGACGATGCTCGGCGGGGCACGTGTCGCGCTGGCTGTGGGGTTGTTGCACGATGCCGGAGGCGGAACGATCACGTTTGCGGAATGGACGCGAGCAATGTTGCCGATCGTTTTGGTCCTGTTCGGCTTCTGTTATTTCCTGCTGACGCGATTCTTCTCCATCGATATTCAGACTGTCGCTGAGGCGGACACCGCCATCGAAGAACAAATTCGCGACCTCGGCCGGCCGTTGATGGAAGAGAAGTTTCTCGGACTTCTGATGATAGGGGCCATTGCAAGCTGGGTGTTCTTCGGTTTGCAGCTGGGAATGGCGTCTATTTCAATCCTGGCGGTAGTTCTGCTTTTCATGTTTCGCGTCGTCGAATGGAAAGATCTGCAGGAGAAAATGGAATGGGGCGTCATCCTGATGTACGGTGGCGCCATTGCAATCAGCTCCATTCTCAACTCCACGGGCGCCGGCATCTGGTTTACAAAACGATTTGTGCTGCCCCATCTGGATTCGCCGTGGATGCTGATGCTCGCCCTGTCGTTTCTTTCGATCCTTCTGGCGGAAGCGATGAGCCCGTCTGCCGTCGTGGCGATTGTGGTGCCGATCGGAATGTCCGTTGCGAAACAGTTTGGTTTGGATCCGAAGGTTGTCGTTTACGCTGTCGCCTCAGCGTCGGGACTGGCTTATGCCCTGCCAATGAGCACACCGCCCGTGGCTCTGGCGTATTCGTCGGGATATCTCCGGATGAAGGAGGTGCTTTTGCCAGCATCCCTGATGGCGCTGGTTTCGTGGCTTACGCTGCTGATGACTGCGAAATTCTGGTGGCCGCTTCTGGGAATTCACGTCGGGAGATGAGAGGAATCCTTGTATCTTGCCCCGGTTTAGCTGTTGACCGATATGAAGCTTCAAAAGCAGAATGAGTTTATGAATCACTGGAGCCGAGTCGTCGTGATGATCCTGGTCGTGGGGCTTGCCGTCTCCTCTTTTTGCGCCCAGGCATGCAGCTTCCCCCAGTCTTCGTCGCCCGAATGCCCGCAGCATCATCAGTCTGGTAATACGAACTGCTGTGAGCATTCATCTACGGATGCGACGATGACCGCAAAGGTGAATTGCACGCTGGGTTTCAAGTTCACGGCTTTGATTCCCGTGCTCGTCCCGTCCGCGAGTATTTCCAGCCTGCTGTATCCGGGAACGGATTTCCACCAAAGGTACGGTCCGCCCGATTCTGTGCTGCAATATTCCGTCCTCAGTCCCCTGTCCGTTCTGAGAGTCTGATTCATTCTTCCCTTCCATCGCGGATATTCCCTTTCTGGATTCCTGGCGCGGAGGCTTGCATGCGTTTCAGACGGTCTCATTTTCTTTGTTTCGTTCTTATAGCGATGGCATCGACGATTCGTGTTCCCAACGGCATCGCCCAGATGCCGGGAATGTCGGCCATGGAGAACAGCGTCGGCTATCTCTCATCGGGAACCAGTATCGAGCCGGCAGCCACATCGGAGTCCTCATCCATGGTTCACGGATCTCTCGGCAGCTGGACGGTGATGTTCCATGCCAATGCGTTTGTTTCCGATATCCAACAGACGAGTCCACGCGGAGGAGATAAGTTTTTTTCCACGAACTGGATGATGCCCATGCTGGCGAATAAGTGGGGCGCTCATTCGCTGACACTGAGAACCATGTTGAGCCTGGAACCGGCTACCGTCACCGATCGGCGATATCCGCTGCTGTTTCAAACCGGAGAAACCGCGTTCGGATTACCCATCGTTGATGGCCAGCATCCCCACAATTTCTTTACGGAAATCGCCGGCCGATACGATTTCGATGTGAACGACAAAACGCGACTCTTTCTATATGGCGGGCCAATTGGTGAACCCGCGCTGGGGCCCACGGCATTTCCGCATCGCTCATCCGCGTCGGAAAACCCCATCGCCATTCTGGGACATCACTCTCAGGACTCGACTCATATTTCCTACAGCGTGATCACGGCAGGAGTTTCCGCCGGCCCGCTCCAGCTGGAGGCCTCCACATTTCATGGACAGGAGCCCAATGAAAATCGCTGGTACATTGGTACCGGAAAACCGGATTCCTATTCAGCAAGACTGTCGGTGGCACCAACCCAAAACGTTGCGGGACAGTTCTCCATCGGAAGAATCAATAACCGGGAACCTCATGAGCAGGGACTGGACACGCTTCGGATGACGGCATCGATTCATCACAATTTGACTCTGGCAACTGGAAGCCTGGCGTCGAGCATCATGTGGGGACGCAACAACGACATGATCGATTTCGAGGAACGTATCTTCAACTCTTATGCGCTGGAGTCGACATTGAATTTCAAAAATCGAAACTGGGTATGGACTCGTATCGAAAATCTGGATAAGGACCGGACGTTGTTGTACGGAGAAACGCAGGAAGCATTGAACATCGAAGAAACTCCCATTGGCCGCGTCCAGGCGTACAGTTTCGGATACGAACGGGATATCCTGAGAACCCAGCTGTGGGCAAATATCGGACTCGGCTTTCAGTTCACGACGTATGGAATGACCGACGAAATGAAGGCCGTCTATGGCAACAGTCCACGATCCTTCGTTTTTTTCCTGCATCTTCGGCCTGTGGGAAACATGGCCGCGCATATGCGGGCTATGCACGGACACTGATGGGAACGGCTTATGAGGCGTACAATTCTCAAGTTCATTGCGTTCATCGTCGTGATTGCCATTGCGACGGTGGGCATATGGGGATGGTCGGTGCTCTCGCGAGGTTTCAGCGCACGGGATACACCGGGTTCGGTTGAAACCTATATCGCCGGCCGATTGCGCAGCATGGCCGTACCGCAGGCAATGCGCGATGAGAAGAATCCGGTGACGGCGAGTCCGGAGGTGCTTGCCGGAGCGATGGAACATTTTGCAGATCACTGTGCGATCTGCCATGCGAATGATGGAAGCGGAAAGACATTGATCGGCAGGGGGCTATATCCAAAACCTCCGGACATGCGCCAGGCCCCAACACAGCAGCTGACAGACGGCGAGCTTTACTACATCATTGAGAACGGCATTCGATTTACCGGAATGCCGGCGTTCGGAGAGGAATCCGCAGGAATGGGCGACGACGAGAGCTGGGCGTTAGTGGCGTTCATACGGCATCTTCCGACCATTGCAGCTGAAGAGATTGAAGCGATGAAGAAGATGGATCCGAAGAGCCCGGCGGAGCTGGCGAAGGAAGAGAGGATACGGAAGTTTCTGGAAGGAGACGACACTCCGGTAAGCGAACACCATCATTAACGAATTTCCGTTGTAGGGGCGGTCGATGACCGCTCACAATCTTTGGTTCGACAAATCTTGGGCGGTCACCGACTGCCCCTGCAATCGTCAAAGGAGAACATCATGATGAAGAAGATTACATTTTGCGGGATCACGTTTCTATTGCTGGCCGGACTTGCATTCGCCCACGGGGATCCCATCATGGGAACGGTGACCGCGGTTGCCGCCGACACGGTCACCATCAAAGACAAAGACAACAAGCCTGTCGTGATCATGCTGGAAAAGACGACGAAGTATTTGGTCGACAGCAAACCGGGGAAAAAGGCGGATCTGAAGGTCGGCGCCCGCGTCGTTATCGACGCGCACATGGACTCGAAAATGAAAATGTACAACGCTGAGGAGATCAACATCGGCGCCGGGACCGCTGCGAAACCGGCCACACCGGCGGCACCCGCGGCGCCCGCAAAGAAGTAGCTTCGGAAGGATTACCTACCCGGTTTTCTTCAGCCTGACGTACGTGAAGCTCTGCGACGTGCCGGATGGGGTCTGGTGGATTTCCCTCTGCGAGTCCACTAAAACGCATTTGGAAAACTGCCCGACAAGTGTTGCCGCATCGTAACGCTGAACCGGCAGACCGCTGCATTTCGCGGGACCTTCCGGAGAGAACGTGGCGATGATGATAAATCCTCCGGATCTCACGGCTCGAGTGGCGGCATCCACATAAGCCTGCTGTGCGGAACGATCCGTGAGGAAATGAAACACCGCGCGATCATGCCAGAGATCGTAGTGTTCGAACGGCAATTGGACCTGAATGACGTCGCCTTCCATCCATTGAACGCGATCGGCCATTGCACCAAGCCGCTGTCTTGCCTTTTCCAGCGACGTCTTCGAGATGTCCAGAACAGATACGTTGATATATCCCCGTGCGCACAGATCATCGGCAAGGGTGGAGGCTCCGCCGCCAACATCGATGATTCTGGCATCCGGAGGCAAATGACATTTCTGGATGAAATCCAGAGAGACATTCAGATGCTCCCGAAACCAGCTCAGCTCCTGCGCGGATTTGCTGGCGTAAATATTCTCCCAATGTGATTTGTCCGTCATAATTCCGCCATGATCCTCGGAGATGAAACCATACGTGCCGCGCAAGTTCGCAAGGGACGATCACTGGAGTTTCTCACAATCGGCTGGAACATCCTTGAGGCATTCGTGGCTGTGGTTGCCGGCATTGCGGCGGGAAGCATTTCTCTGGTTGGATTTGGCCTCGATTCGGTCATCGAAGTCTCTTCCGGGGTGACGCTGATGTGGCGCTTGTCTCGGGATGCGGACGCGGCTCGCCGCGAAAAGCTGGAAAACACCTCATTGAGGATCGTCGGCATTACGTTCATTGCGCTGGCGGGGTATGTCGCTATCGATGCGGTCATCTCGCTCTGGAATCGGGAACATCCCGATTCCAGTTACATCGGCATCGGACTTGCGACGCTCTCCCTGGTGATCATGCCGTTGCTGGCGCGGGCCAAGCGGCGAGTGGCCTCACAGATTCAGAGCCGGGCACTGCAGGCCGATTCCCGGCAGACGGATATCTGCGCCTATCTGTCCGCCATACTGCTTGGCGGTCTGCTGCTGAATGCCTTATTTGGAATGTGGTGGGCCGATCCCGTCGCGGCTCTGGTCATGGTTCCGATCATCGCAAAGGAAGGGATTGAAGCGTTGAAGGGTGAGGCGTGTTCCGACGGCTGCCACTAAGGGGTTCGCGTCTCCTCTGGTCATCCGAACCGTTGCGAAAAACCGGCAGGCCGATACCCGACCTGCCGGTTTCGACAAAGTGACCTACTGCCGCGCCATCGCGATGCGAATGGCGTCCTCAGGCGTGATGAGATGATCGAAATTCAAAGCGGCGTCGGCAATCGCAAGTTGCACTCCCTTGACCGTACCGTTGAAGGCATTTCCGTGCGGGCCATAGTCTGGAGAAACCGGCGCTCCAGTATCCTGTCCCACGTCGCAGCCATCATCCGTTGAAAAAACCATCGCCTGTGTCATGGGGATGTTGCCTTCGCCGATCTTTTTGCCATCGACGAAGAGTGACACGATTCCGCCCTTGCCCAGTCCTCCACCGGCATATGCAAACTCCATGCGCACCTGGTGTGCGCCTGTAGGAAGCGACGCCGCGGATTCAACGTAGTAGTGATGCACACCCGCGACGTTGTAGCAGTATTTCAATTTGCCGCCCGTTGCATAAAGGCTCCATCCGCCGATATTCGCACCCTGGGCGATAATGACTCCCTCGGCGCCGGATTTCGGCACTTCGATTTCGGCGGTAACGGAGTGAGACTTGTTCTTGATGTTGAGGACGCAGTTCTCCGATAGGTGACCCATGCCGCCAAAAAGTATCTGGGTGTTCCCACGGATCAGCACCGGTCGACCTGCGGTGTCCGGGTTGAACTTCTCGGCTGTCCGGTCGTCGATGGGCAGTACCTTGTAGCGAGTCGCTTCGATCAGCCAGAGCCGCTGCAGTTCGCGAAGTTTCGCTGGCAATTGCTTCGACAGATCATTGGCCTGGCTCCAGTCTTTCGAGGTGTCGTAGAGTTCCCAGACATCGTCATCGAGAGGCACCGTTTTCCTGCCAATCAGAATCCAGGGCGTTCCGTGTTTGGTTACCGCGGTCCAACCTTTGTGATAAATGCCGCGATTTCCGAACATCTCGAAATACTGCGTCTCGTGCCGTTCCGGTGCCTGGGAGTCTTTGAACGAGTAAATCATGCTGACGCCTTCGATGGGGTCCTGCTGCATGCCGTTCACGGAAACCGGCTCGGGCAGGCCGGCAGCTTCGAGGATTGTGGGTGCAACATCGATCACGTGGTGGAACTGCGAGCGGATTTCTCCCTTCGCCTTTATTCCGTTTGGCCAATGGACGATAGTGCCGTTGCGCGTGCCGCCCCAGTGGGAAGCAACCTGCTTGGTCCATTGATAGGGAGTGTTCATTGCGTGCGCCCAGCCCACGGCATAGTGGTTGTAGGATTCCGGCCCGCCAAGTTTGTCGTAACGCTGCATGAGAAACTCCGGGGTTTCCAGAGCTGCCAGACCATTGAAGTTGGCCATCTCATTGTATGCGCCATTGAGCGTGCCCTCGGCGGAGGCACCGTTGTCTCCGATGATGTAATAGATGAGCGTATCGTCGAGGATATTCAGAGTCTTCAGACTATCCAGCAGTCGTCCGACGTGGTGGTCGGTAAATTCCATGAAGCCCGCATAGACTTCCATTTGCCGGCGGAGTATTGGTTTCAAATCTTCCGGCATCTCATCCCAGGCGGGGATCTCACTGTGCCGCACAGTGAGCTGGCAGTCCGAGGGGATCACCCCGAGTTTCTTCTGCCGGGCGATTGTCTCTTCGCGAAGCTTATCCCAACCCTGATCGAACTTGCCCTTGTACTTGTCGGCCCACTCTTTTGGAACGTGATGAGGCGCGTGTGTCGCTCCGGGCGCGAAGTACGTGAAGAACGGCTTGTCGGGTGCGAGGGCCTTCTGCTGCCCAATCCACGCGATGGCTTTATCGGTCATGTCTTCCATCAAGTGGTACCCTTCTTCGGGTGTCTTCTTCGGTTCAACCTGCGTCGTCCCTTCGAACAGCGTCGGATACCACTGATTCGCCTCACCTCCAATGAAGCCATAGAAATATTCAAAACCGCCGCCCCCCGTGGGCCATGCGCCAAATGGTCCGGCAGGACTGGTTTCCCACACCGGCACCTCGTGGCACTTGCCGAACTGCGCTGTGGAGTAGCCGTTGAGTTTCAGCGTCTGCGCCAGGGGCGACATCGTGTTGGGCAGCACCGAACAGTAGCCTGGCGCCCCGGTGGCGATCTCTGTAATCCCGCCCATTCCGGCGGAATGGTGGTTGCGACCGGTAAGCAACGCCTGGCGGGTCGGCGAACACAGTGCCGTGGTATGGAAGCGATTGAATTTCAAGCCACCCGCAGCCAGCTTCTCCGCATTCGGCGTCTGGCAAGGGCCGCCGAAAGCACTGGAGGAGCCAAAGCCGGCGTCGTCTATAAGGATGATCATGACGTTTGGCGCACCTTTAGGCGGTCGCAGTTGCTCGATCGGCGGGAACTTCGTATCCGGATCCTTCGCGTCATAGGTAATCAGCGTCGGGCGAGTCGTGTTCGGCATCGGAAGATGCGTACGGTGCTTCTTGTCCTCTGTGGCCATGTATCGTTCCCCATTCGTTTTGTTTACCGGCAATTCCGCCCGGCAGCAGAAATAATGAAGCACGGGTGTAAGAATTCAACCTGTAGGACGTGGCAGTATTGACGATGATCGGACGAGTCTGTTGGATTTGATCGGGAAATGAGGGGACAGTCCCCTCATTTCCCCCTAGAATCCGAAGTGGCAGGTGGCCTCAGGGCGTCATCAGGAAGTAGGAGATGATTTTCCACTGGCCGGAGTCTTTCGTCCACACCGTCCAGAGTACCGATGGATCTCCCACGGTCTTTGCCAGGCGGAAACCGACGGCGTAGTAGTTTCCATACACCTTCCCGCTTCCAGGCTCCTGGAAGTAGAGTTCTTCGCCCGGCTTCCTCTCGGTACATCCCGCAGCAGCCGCCATGTGATCCGGCACGGAGGCGAGAACATAAGCTTTCGGATCCGGATGCTTCACGAGCTTCACGTCTGGATGAGAGACATCGGGCGCGAGTATCGCTTCGTCCAGCTTCTTGACCGACCCGGCCATGGTCGCCACTTTCTTCATTCCTGCCTGCACGAGCTGACCAGCCTCTTCCTGGTTCTTTGGCGCCGGAGTATCGTCATCGCGATACAGGTTCACGCAGGCATAGGCACGAGGAGAAAGGTATTTGAATGCTTCGGCCGGCTGACCCTGCAGAAACCATTTATTCAGGAAGTCGCCGGCATTGCGGGTGACGTCCTTGTCTCCGGCGACATAAACCACAGGAGGCACCGCGGCAGCCGCCCGCGCGGCATCCGACGTCGTGTCGGGGACGCGGTAACGTTCATACTCCGGCTCGAGGTCATAGGAGATGATTTTCCAGTATCCATTATTCTTGGCCCAGAGGACCGCGACGGTTTCGGTCTCCTGTCCGGTCAGCTTGAATTTGAAAACCGATCCAACATACTTGCCAAAGGACTTCGAGTTGACCGCTTTCGGAGACAGATTATCGGGATCGATCCGATTGAGACATTTCATCTGCTCGGCGAGATCTTCGCGCACATCGTAGAGCATGAATTCCGATTCGTAGGGCTGTGCGATCACCTTGCCTCTGGGACCCGTGAGTCGAACGCCCTCGATGACATCGGAAAGCTTCGCCACCTTTCCGATTCGCTGGTTGGCTTCCTTTAGACCCATCATCAGCGAAAACTTTGCCATTCCGATATCCACGGACGGGCCGCCTTCCAGCTCACGGCAACGGAATGCACTCTCTGCAAAATAGGGGGCTGCCACGTCGGGCCTCTGATCCACCAGCCAGGATTTCAGAAAGTCGCGCACTGCCAATTCGGGCCTGGCGCTGGCTTTGACGGCGGGATCGCTTGCGGGCCAGTTGTCCGATTCAGATCCCCGGGACAGCAACGGCAAGCCCAGGAAGCCGCGCCACCAGCTGGAAAGGCCAGTCCACTGTCCATTGTGGCGATCGTCATTGTTTCCGGCGCGCACATCGGAGTTGGATGCAGACAAATGACCGTTTACGAGAAATGCCGGAAATTTGCTGGACCGATAATCCACGTCGATATCTGCAAGCTTTCCATCCTTCGTCGCAGAAATCTGGATGGATGGCACACCATTCCTGCTTCGATAGCAGACCGGGTAGCCTTTGTGAAACACCACATTGTCCGGACCGCGTGCGAATTCCTGGCTCCTGGCGAGAATATCCAGCGCGTTGGGCTTCAACACCACGTAGATTCGGAATTGTTGATCGCCGCCGGCGCCTTCGATCTTTCCGGCAACCGTATCCAGCCGTTCGATTAACGTTATCGCCGAATCCCCCATGGAAGTTCCCGACTGATCCTTCAGAGTTGTGTGTATCAACGCATGAGAGATGGCGCCAAACGATGTCTTCGTGGAGACAGGCAGGTTGTCATACCCTTCCTGTGCAGACACGGTCTTCTTGACGACTTCGGCGAATCTGCGAAACCAATCGTCGACGAGGACCTTCTGCTCGGGTAGCAGATCCGCATACTTGGCGCCGGGAATTACCTGAGTATTCTGGGGAGCCTGGACCGCGGCAAAACCCTCGAAGGTCATCGTGAGGAAAATGCCGCACGCTGCCATGACCAAACCGCACATCAGGAATTTCCAGGAAATCATCCGCCCAGTCATCAGATTTCGTAAGCGAAGAGAAATGGAAGGCACTTTTGAAAACGTTACACGCCAACTCATAAGTAGCTTAATCATACCCGTCTCACGATCGATCTCTCACCTGCTTTATTTACAGGCCTGTTTCAGAATCGACATCGTCCACGCTGATCCGCCGCGGATCCGTGACCTCTGCTCGCGTGTCTCGGCTGTGTTGCGCTGCGGGCGCTATTGGGAGCGACCTTCTGGAAGTCATGGAACGCGAAAAAGTCTGGGTTGCCCGGGAGCGCAATCGGCCGCCGAGAACAGCCGCGCAATTTGCGACGATGCGTCCCCGTTACAGGAAGCACTCGCCCCCCGATAGGCTTTATGCGACGACAGGCTCTATCTTGTCGCGGCGAACATCATCAGGAAGTGTTTTCCATCCGGCATGAGATCATACTGCCGTCGCAGCGGACCTTGAATAAATCCTGTAATGGGCAATGTTACCGGTGGAGCTGCGGTGAACCCGCGTTCTGTGTTGATGGCAACGGCGTACATCCGGTTGTTGCTGTCGAAGAAGAGCTCTTTCTGATCGGGCGACCACTGCGGATGTTCCCCACCGGTTGTGGTCACCTGAACAGCTGGAGTGCCTGAAGGAAAGGGGCGAACCCACACTTCAAGCCTCCCTGTTTGAGCCGAGACATAGGCGATCCACTTGCCGTCGGGAGAGAAGTGACTGCTGTGCTGCGGCGAACCGGGAACCACAATGAATGGCATTTTCTCCTTCGTGGAAAACGAATACGTCCATACATCGTAATCGCCGCCCGGCATCAACGTGATAAATGAGATTTCCCTTCCCATTGGCGACAACGACTCCGGCGCCCGGACGGGTCTTGCCAGCTGCTCTGGAGTGCCGGAGCCGTCGGCTGATCGCCAGAAGAGCGCCTCCTCATTTTGATAATCCGTGATGTAGAGAATGCGCTTGCCGTCGGAGGACCAGATCGGGCCGCGGTTCGAACCACCGGTACTGAGCTTTCGCTTCGCCGCGATATTGGACAGCTTCGCAATCCAGAGCGCGCCGTCATCCTGAGTATCGAAGACGACTTCGCTGCCGTCGGGCGAGACACGGGGAGCGAAGGTCCTGGCGGGCACCGGACCTGCCGTCATGCGCATTCCCGCGCGATCCACAAGCGTCAACTGGTTGTCGAGCTGAAGGGAAAGATGAAGTGATGCTGCGGCGACAACCGTCACAAAGATACAGAGAATCAAAGCCGGCAAACGCATGGAGCCTCCCGGAAAGTGCATGTAGCATAAATCGAATTCGGCGGCAGGGAAAGAAACTGGGGCGTTAACAGCCGCGGGCGATCGATGAAGGTGCGAATGGATTTAATTTTGAGAAGCGCGGCTCCTGACTTGTAGCATTATCGGTACATTCAATTTGTTCACACTTCATGTCGGCGTATCGCCAACCGCAACCCAGACTCTGTGCTCGAGTCTTATTTCTTCACGGGAACCCGCCGTTCCAGTTCGTCGAACAAATTGAGAAGGAAGGTGACATGAGAGGCAACACCTGGATCTTCCGTTTTGTCTGCGGGCATCAGAGCAGCGATGCGCTTTCCATCCGGCGAGAGGTCGAAGTTCCGGACGCTGCCCACCAGGTTGACGAGGGATTTCGGAGACCACTGTCGTTCCTTCTCGGCAACGAACGAATTGCCCTTGATGGCATAGGACGCAGCCATGATGTGTGCCTCCGGGTTTTCGAAGATGAGTTCCTGCGACCCTCGCGACCATCTTGGGTAATTCCCGCCGCCGTTGGAGATTTGCCATTTGCTGCCATTGTCTGGAAATGCTCGAACATAAACTTCGGTTGTTCCGCTCTCGTTCGACGAGTAGGCCAGCCATTTTCCGTCAGGAGAGAATGCGGGCGCGCGCTCGTCCGCTTTCGTCGTCAGGAATGGTTCGGGTTTGCCGGCGCGGATTCCCGAATCCACTGAATATATATCGTAGCCAGTCGCGCCACTTTCCATATAGCCGAGTCGACTTCCGTCCGGAGAAAACGACCAGGGAAACATGAGGCCGCCATTCCCCTTTAGCAATAGCTGAGGCCCGCCGCCGTTGGAGCGAATCCACATCAGCCCTCCGGTGTCCTGATAGACGATGTAGCTCGCATCCATGCTCCAGATCGGCCCAGCGCTTTGCCCTTTGCCAAAAGTCACCTTCGACAGGTTGTCGCCACGAGATTCGTACACATAGATCTCGGAACCTCCCGAAGTACTTCCTTCCAACGCAAGCCGATTGTCGTCGGGAGACAAGGCGGGACGACCAACTCCGGCTTTCCCGATCAAAGGCTCCATCTTGCCGGACGAATCCATCCACTGAACCGTGACGAGTCCGCCTGTCGTCGAGCGATACACCACCGTGCCTTCATCGGAAATGTCCAACTCGACGGCACCGGATGGAGTGGATCCGACTCCTTCGAAAATCGGAACGGCATTGCCGATGACTTCCAACTTTTCCAGATCGAATGGTTCCGCGAAAAGAGCTCCTCGCGTGACATGCCGCGTCTTCACCACACGGCCTGCCGTTCCGCCCTGCTGCAGTATTTTCGTTTTTCCGTCTGCGAACGATTTGAGTTTGATCGTCGCTGCATCATGGGCCGTATAGACCACGGCCTTGCCACCGGGAACCATGTGTGGCCATCGATGGGTCGTCTCTCCTTCGGCAAGTTCAGTCAAAGGTCAACACTCTGGTGTTCGCCCGGCAGGCCAAACTATTTGCGATACGCTTCGACCCCAAATTGCTGAAAGTTTCCGGAAATCCTGTCCAGGTTCTCGACGGTGTGACGCAATCTCTATACGGAATCGCAGGGGTGACATGGACAGGCGCGGCCCAGTTCAGCGTCGCGGAAAATGGCACGTTGCTATACGCACCGGGCTCCATCGAACCGCCCCTTTTCTCGGCGCTTGTCTGGTACGACCGAAACGGGAAACCGAGTCCGGTAACAGGGACGCGTCCCATGTTGCACTTTGCC
>Ga0070664_100000442_pt1 | contig 31212 bp, 30 predicted proteins | sample KBSC73metaG_FD_65863 | JGI IMG/M metagenome (GOLD analysis project Ga0070664, IMG submission 65863) | Corn rhizosphere microbial communities from Kellogg Biological Station, Michigan, USA - KBS C7-3 metaG | ecosystem: Host-associated > Plants > Roots > Rhizosphere > Soil ... | reverse complement strand
CCGGTGACGTAGTTGATGTTGCCGCCCGGCGCGATGCCGATGCCGCCGACCTGCGCCGCCAGCGCATCCGACAGATAGTCGCCGTTGAGGTTGGGGGTCGCAATGACGTCGAATTCATCCGGCCGCGTCAACACCTGCTGCAGCGTGATGTCGGCAATCGCATCCTTGATGACGACCCCCGCGCCCGGCTTCCCGTCGGGAATCTTGCACCACGGACCGCCGTCGATTTCGACCGCGCCAAAGAACTGTTTCGCGACCTGATAGCCCCAGTCGCGGAACGCGCCTTCGGTGAACTTCATGATGTTGCCCTTGTGCACCAGCGTCACGCTCTTGCGCTTGTTCGCGACGGCATAACTGATCGCGCTGTGGATCAACCGCTCGGATCCGAGATAACTGATTGGCTTCAGTCCCAGGCCGACCTGCACCGGCACGTCGCGACGGGGTGCACCGATTCCCTCGAGCATCGTCTGCCAGGCGTTGCCGGCCTCAGCAGTGCCGAACCGGATCTTCTTGAACTCCTTGGGAAACTCTTTCGCGAAGTAGTCGAGCAGCTTCTGAGCTTCCGGAGTTCCGGCAGCGTACTCGATGCCGGCATAGATATCCTCCGTGTTCTCCCGGAAGATGACCATGTCGACCTTCTCCGGATGCTTCACCGGCGACGGCACGCCTTTGTACCAGCGAACGGGACGCAGGCAGACGAACAGGTCCAGCAGCTGCCGGAGCGCCACGTTCAGCGAGCGGATGCCTCCACCGACCGGCGTCGTGAGCGGTCCCTTGATGCCGACGTAGTATTCGCGGAAGGCCTCGATGGTGTCGTCGGGCAGCCAGTTGTTGAACTGCGTGAAGCTCTTCTCGCCGGCGTAGACTTCCATCCACGCGATCCGGCGCCTGCCTCCGTACGCCTTCTCGACCGCGGCATCGAGCACGCGGACGCTGGCGCGCCAGATGTCGGGGCCTGTGCCGTCTCCTTCAATAAAAGGAATAATGGGATTGTCCGGCACGACAAGGCGTCCGTTCTGCCGTGAGATCGCCGTTCCGGTTGCGGGCGGCTTGAGAGTTGTAAAAGTAGCCATAGCTTTAGGTCACATCACCCGGTACGTGTTACCCGATCTTCACAGAAACTGTGGAAAAGTTTGTGGAAATCGGCTCCCACTGTGCACATCGCCCCGCGCCAATCCTCGATTTCGAGCGGTTTGCACCACGTTGGTGCGCGCACCGGCGCGACAGAGTGCGCTTTCGAATCAACGGAACACGACATTATACTGACAGACTGAATCATGCACATCGTCATCGCCGATCAACTGCCTTCATCTGCTGTCGAAATGCTTCGCGGCGTTCCAGGATGGACCATCGATGCCCGCAGCGGCCGGTCCGCCGAGGAACTCGCTCGCGATCTCGCTCACGCGGACGCGCTCGTCGTCCGCAGCGCGACCAAAGTGACTGCTTCGGTCCTTTCCGCGGCGCCGCAATTGAAAGTCATTGCGCGCGCCGGCACAGGCGTCGACAACGTCGACGTGCCAGCCGCCACCGATCGTGGGATCGTCGTCATGAACGCGCCGGGTGCCAACAGCATCAGCGTCGCGGAACTGGCTCTCGGGTTCATGCTGGCGCTCGCCCGGATGATCCCTGTCGCCGACGCCTCGATGAAACGGGGCGTGTGGGAAAAGAAAAAGCTTTCCGGCGCAGAGCTCCGGGGCAAGACGCTCGGCATTGTCGGTCTCGGGCGGATTGGACAGGAGGTCGGCGCACGCGCCAAGTCATTTGGCATGAACCTGGTCGCGCACGATCCGTTCATCTCGGAGGAGGTCGCCGGCACGCTCGGCATCCATCTTCTCTCTCTCGATGACCTCTGCGCGACGTCGGATTACATCACGCTGCATCTGCCGGCGACACCAGAGACCCGGCATCTGTTCAACGCGGCACGTCTCGCGCGCTGCAAAGCCGGTGTTCGAATCGTGAACACGGCGCGCGGAGAGCTTATCGATGAGACCGCGCTCTCCGACGCCATCGAGTCGCGTCAGGTCGCGGGCGCCGGGCTCGACGTGTTCGAAAGTGAACCACCCACCGAGTGGCGGCTCGCGAAGTTACCGCAGGTGATTGCGACGCCGCACATTGCCGCGTCGACCGCCGAGGCGCAGGAACAAGTCGGCATCGAAACCGCGGTGGCTCTCCGGGATTTCCTTCGAGACGGCGTCATCCGCAATGCAGTGAATTTCAGAGGCGTTCGCGGCGAGGAGTTTGCGCGCGTGCGCCCATTTTTGACGCTCGCCGAACGCGTCGGCATGCTGGTGGCGCAGATTGCGGAGGGACGCACCCGTGCGATCGGCATCCGCTACTACGGCCCGCTCGTCTCCGAACACGCCGAGATTATTGCCAGTTCCGTCGTCGCGGGAGTGCTGAGGCCGATGCTCTCGTCGAACGTGACGGTCGTCAACGCGCGCGCGCTGGCGGCCGAGCGCGGCATCGAGGTGATCGAATCGCGCAGCTCGAGGCCGCGTGCGCTGGCAAATATTCTGTCCGTGAAACTCCACACCACCGCCGGCGAACGCTGGGTTGAGGGCACGGTTTTCGAGGGAGACAGCCCGCGCCTCACGATGCTCGACGGGGTTGACGTGGAGGTTCCTCTTGACGGTCTCGGGACCGTGGTCGTGATCCGTAACGAGGATCGTCCCGGCGTCATCGGAGAGGTCGGCACGATTCTCGGCCGCCACAACATCAACATCGGCAGCTTCGCGCTCGGACGACGAGCGGGAGGCGCCGTCGGCGTCATCAATCTTGATCAGGCGCCGTCAGACGCCGCACGCAACGGTCCCGCGATTGAAGAACTGCGGGCCGCGAAGGCGATTACCGAAGTTAAGCTTGTAACTTTAGGAACAGCCGCCGTGTAGCACCGGTCGTAAGGTCGACCAGTTCGACTGCGTCCGGGCCGACCTTCTCGACGCGGTAGCGCCCGACGATCGTCTGCCCTTCGGTCGCCATCACCAGGTCGTCGCCGGAGCCGAGCATCGCCGTTCGCGTCGATCCGTCTTCGGCGAGCCCCAGCAGCACGAGGTCGGGCTCCGGTGTTTCGATGACAGGTGGCGTCGGAGCTGGCCGCCGAACGATGATCGGTTCGGTCAGTTCACGGCCAGCGAAGCTGAATGGATTTCTGATCGCCGCGCCCGGCGCCGGAGCGGACGCCATTCGGGTGTGAAGACGCGCGGCCTGTGACTGCACTCCCGCAGCAATGGCTTCGAGGTGAGCATCGTCCGAGGAAGGACGCGACGGCTGCGGAATCGATGGCCGGCCGACGCCCGCAGCGGAGGCGAGCCACGCTGCCAGCAGCATGCCGCCACCGAGGTACATCGCCGCTCGTCCCGGCTTCATGGTTGTCTGTCTGAAAGAACGAAACCCGAGCTTCGTTATCGCCATATGCTACTACGATTCGCGTGAATGATCACGGTGCAACCGCAGGCAGCGCGGTGCACTTGTGGTAAGATTTGACGTGCCCCCTGTTTCACGCGTCGGGCCTTCCCTCAATTCCCCTTTCGTCTCCGCTGTCGCTGTCATCCCTGCTCGATACGAGTCTTCACGGCTTCCCGGAAAAGCGCTCGCCGACATCGGCGGCCATCCAATGATTGAGCACGTGTATCGACGCGCCGCTGCGGCGCAATCGATCGCGTCGGTCATCGTCGTGACCGACGACGAGCGCATTCATCGCGCGGTCCAGGGATTCGGCGGGACGTCACGGATGACTTCCCGCTCCCATCAGAGCGGCACGGATCGCATCGCAGAGATCGCCCCGGCGTTGTCGGCCGACTTGATCGTCAACGTACAGGGAGACGAGCCGCTCATCGAGCCGGCAATGATTGACGAAGCCGTCGCACCGTTTGCGAACGATGCCACGCTGATGATGAGCACGCTCCGGCGCCGCATCGATGACGATGCCGAGCGGCAAAATCCAAACGTCACCAAGGTCGTGGTCGATGGTGAGGATTTCGCGCTGTACTTCTCGCGCGCACCGATTCCGTTTGTGCGGACGGGCTGTCCTCCCGCGCCGGCATGGCGGCATGTCGGACTCTACGTTTACCGGCGGGCGTGTCTGCTCAGGCTCGCTGCGCTGCTGCCGACGCCGATGGAGCAATCCGAAGCGCTCGAGCAGCTGCGCGCGCTGGAACATGGCATCCGGATCAAAGTTGTCGAGACGCAGTTTGATTCGGTTGGTGTCGACACGGCAGAAGATCTCGCGCGCGTTCGCGCCACCATCGGGCGGGAAGTCGCCGGCGATCGCGCCGGCGCCATTTCCGGGTAGCTGGAGACTCGATAACCGCAGGCGACTCACAACTGGAGACTTGAGAAACGATGCAGCAGCAAACGGATGCGACGAAAGCGGCCAGCCGTAATCCAGAGCGGCCGGTCAAATACATACTCGTGACTGGCGGAGTCGTATCCTCGCTGGGAAAAGGCCTCGCGGCGGCATCGATCGGAGCGCTCCTCGAAGGGCATGGCTACCGGGTCGCGCTGCAGAAGTTCGATCCCTACATCAACGTCGATCCGGGAACGATGAGCCCTTACCAGCATGGTGAGGTCTACGTCACCGACGACGGCGCGGAAACCGATCTCGACCTCGGCCACTACGAGCGCTTCACCAACACCGTTACCAGCCGCAACAACAACTGGACGACCGGCAAGATTTACCTGTCCGTCATCCAGAAGGAGCGCCGCGGCGATTACCTCGGCCGCACCGTGCAGGTCATTCCGCACATCACCAACGAGATCAAGGACAGCATCCGCGCCGTCGCGAAAGATGTGGACATCGTCCTGGTGGAAATCGGCGGCACCGTTGGCGACATCGAGAGCCTGCCGTTCGTCGAAGCGATCCGGCAGCTGCGTCAGGACGTTGGCCGCGAGAACACGCTGTACATTCACCTCACGCTCGTCCCCTTCATCGGCGCAGCCGGCGAGCTGAAGACCAAGCCGACGCAGCACAGCGTCCGCGATCTCCGAGCCATAGGCATTCAGCCCGACATTCTGCTCTGCCGCACGGATCGCTTCCTTGATCAGGACATCAAGCAGAAGATCGCGCTGTTCTGCGACGTGGATGAAGAGGCGGTGATCACGGCGAAGGACGTGTCGAGCATCTACGAGGTGCCGCTGGTGCTCGCGGCGGAAGGGCTCGATCGGATCGTGCTCAATCGCCTGCACCTGCCCCAAACGGAAGCGCGCATGGGCGCATGGACCGATCTGGTCGACCGGATCAAGAATCCATCAGACGAGGTCACGATCCATGTCGTCGGCAAGTACGTCGGATATGAGGACTCGTACAAGAGCCTGAACGAAGCGTTGTACCACGGCGGCTTCAAGCACCGACTGCGGGTGAACATCCGCTGGGTCGAGGCGGAAGCGCTCGAACAGCCGGGCGGCGAACAGCTGCTCGACGGCGCCAGCGGCATTCTCGTTCCAGGCGGGTTCGGCGATCGCGGCACCCGCGGCATGATGCGGGCGGCAGAAATCGCGCGCGAGCGGGGAATCCCCTATTTCGGAATCTGCTACGGCTTTCAATGGGCCGCCGTCGAGTACGCGCGCCACGTCTGCGGGTTGACGGAGGCCGATTCGACCGAATGCGCGCCCGAGACGCCGCACAACGTCATCTACAAACTGCGGGATCTTCTCGGCGTCGACGATCTCGGTGGAACGATGAGGCTCGGATCGTACGCCTGCGAACTGAAGCTCGGGTCACGCGCGCATCAGCTCTACGGCCAGCAAGTCATCCACGAGCGGCACCGGCATCGGTATGAGTTCAACTGCCTCTTCGAGAAAACGCTGACCGACCAGGGGCTTCAGATCGTCGGACGCTCTCTCGATGGCAAGTTCGTCGAAATCATCGAGCTGCCGTCGCATCCCTGGTACGTGGCGGTCCAGTTCCATCCGGAGTTCAAGTCGAAGCCGCTCGCGCCCCACCCGTTGTTCGCCGGTTTCGTCCACGCCAGCCACGCACGCAAGCTCGCCGCGCGCCAGCACGCGACCGCCTCCGTGGTAGGGTAATCGGCGTGCAGCCGATCCAGTTTGGCGGCCTCTCAGTCGGCGGTGGCTCCCCGCTGCTGCTGATTGCGGGGCCGTGCGTGATCGAGAGCGAAGCCCACGCGGTTGAGACCGCTCTCGCCGTCCGCGACGTCGCACGCCGGGTCGGCATCCCTTACGTCTTCAAGGCGTCATACGACAAGGCCAACCGGACCTCGGCGGCCTCGTTCCGAGGGCCTGGACTGAAGGACGGGCTGCGCGTGCTCGCCCGAGTTCGAGAGACCGCCGGCGTTCCGATCCTCACGGATATCCACGAACCGTCGCATGCCGAACCGGTGGCGGCCGTGGCGGACATCCTTCAAATCCCCGCGTTTCTTTCGCGTCAGACCGACCTCCTCGTGGCTGCCGCCGCAACTGGACGCGTCGTCAATATCAAGAAGGGACAGTTTCTGGCGCCCGAGGACATGCGGCATGCCGTCGCGAAAATCACCGCCGCGGGCAACTCGCGTGTGCTCGTGACCGAGCGCGGCGTGTCGTTCGGCTACCACAACCTGGTCGTCGACATGCGCACGTTTCCGATTCTAAGGGCGCTTGGTTATCCGGTGATCTACGACGTGACGCACAGTCTTCAGTTGCCTGGCGCCGGGAACGGTGAGACCGCCGGCCAGGCGCAGTTCATCGAGCCGCTCGCCTCCGCTGGAGTTGCCGCCGGCGTCGACGGCGTGTTCATGGAGGTTCATGAGCGGCCGGAGCAGGCCAGGAGCGACGCGCAGAACGCGCTGCGGCTCTCGCTGCTCGAGCCCTTGCTGACACGTCTCCTCCGCATACATGCCATCGCGCAGGAGGCGGCGGTATGACCGACACGCTGTCGGGGCTGGACCTTGCGCGAAAGGTTCTTCGGATCGAAGCGGCCGCGATCCTCGGCCTCGTCGACCGAATCAACGGCGACTTCGAGCGCGCGGTCCAGCTTCTCTGCGATTGCCACGGACGCGTGATCGTCACCGGCATGGGCAAGTCCGGATTGATCTGCCGGAAGATCGCCGCCACTTTCTCGAGCACCGGCACGTCAGCCTGGTTTCTGCATCCTGCCGAGGCGATCCACGGCGATCTCGGGGCGATTCGGGAAGATGATGTGGTACTGGCGCTGTCGCACAGCGGCGAGACCGATGAATTGATCCGCTTGCTGGAATCCATCCGCCGGATCGGCGCCCGGCTGATCGCGATGACGGGAAACCCTGCGTCGACGCTCGCGCGCGCGGCGGACGTTACGCTGAACTGCGGCATCGCCAAAGAAGCCTGTCCCATGAATCTCGTGCCGACGGCGAGCACGACGGCGGCGCTGGCAATGGGCGACGCGCTGGCGATGACGATGCTGGTCCGGAAGGGTTTTCGCGAGGATCAGTTTGCCTCGCTGCATCCCGGAGGCAAGATCGGTCGCCGGTTGATGCGGGTCGAGCATGTGATGCATGCGCGCGACGCTGCTCCCATCGTCCGGACGGCCACGGCGATGCCGGACGTTTTCCACGAAATGTCGAGCAAGCGGCTCGGAATGACGTGCGTGGTCGACAGCACGGGACGATTGGTTGGCGTGTTTACCGACGGCGATCTACGCCGCTTGATGAGTCGCGCCAGCAACATATTGACGCTGACGGCGGGCGAGGTCATGACGCCCAACCCGATCACCATCGGCCGCGAGGTCTTGGCGGTCGAAGCGCTGAAAGTCATGGAGACGCACAAGATCACGGCGGTTGTGGTCGTCGGCTCCGAGCAGAAGGTCGAAGGGGTCGTACAGCTTCACGATCTCTGGGGAACGCAGATGTTCTAGGGGATTGCGGATTGTCGATTGCTGATTGTCGATTGTTGGCGCTTTCATTCAGCATTCAGCATTCAGCATTCAGCATTCAGCATTCAGCATTCAGCATTCAGAATTTGATTATGGCTGTTGCCGAACGGGTAGCGGAAATCAGGCTGCTGTTGTTCGATGTGGATGGCGTCCTCACCGACGGCGTCGTCTTGATGCATGCCGACGGATCTGAAACAAAGGGATTTCATATACGCGACGGCGCTGCAATGGTCTGGGCGCAGCGTGCGGGTCTGATGGTGGGCCTGCTGTCCGCTCGATCCTCAGGCGCAACTACGCATCGCGCGGCACAGCTGGCGATCCGCCTCGTCGTTCAGGGGGCCACGAGCAAGCTCTCCGCCTATGAGCGAATCTTGCGCGATACTGGTCTTTCTGACAGCTCCGTTGCCTACATGGGCGACGATCTGCTGGACTTGCCGGTGCTGTCTCGGGTTGGACTGTCAGCCGCGCCGGCGGACGCTGCGGCCGAAGTACGATCGCGCGTCGATTGGGTAAGCACCGCAGGCGGAGGCCGCGGCGCGGTCAGAGAATTCATTGAGATGGTGCTTCGCACGCAGAACCGGTGGGACACCGTGATGCGCGAATACGTCCCGGTCGACTGATGGGTCCTTACGTTACGCTTTTTGTGCTGCTGGCTCTCCTCGCCGGGCTCACCGTGGGCAAGGCGTGGGAGCGCTACAAGCTGCGGGACGGCCGGTGGATCGACCGCCGGCGTGCTCGCGAATCACCTCACTACATGCTCGGGCTCAACTTCCTGGTCGCCAATCAAATCGATCCGGCGATCGAAGAGTTGAGCACGGCGGCGGAAGTGGCGGGCGATCCGCTCGAGATCCACCTGATCCTCGGCAATCTGTATCGTGAAAAAGGCCAGGTCGGACGCGCCATTCAGGAGCACCAGAACCTGCTTCAGCGGCCGCATCTGCGCAAACTGGAACATGCCAACGTCCTGCTCTGCCTGGGACTCGATTACAAGCACGGAGGCTTCGTCGATCGCGCGCTCGAGGCGTTCTCAGAGGTTCTCAGGCTCGATCCCGGCAATCGCTACGCCATGTCGAACCTCGAAAAACTGCATGAAGAACAACACCAGTGGACCGAGGCCTACTCGATGCGTCAGAAGTTGGCAGCGCGAGACGGAGCCAACGAGCAGCCACGGCATCAGGAGATTCTGGCATTCCTCGAAAACGAGATTGGCCAGGACGCAATGAAGCGAAATCAATCCAGCGATGCGGCAAAGCGTTTCGAGGCCGCGATCGAACTCGATGCGAAAAACGCTCCTGCCTATCTGAACCTCGGCGACGTGCAGCTCTCGCAGGGTGACGCGGTTGCCGCAACCGCGACCTGGGAACGTCTCGTCAACACATCACCGGACCGGGCGTACCTCGCGTTTTCGAGGCTGGAGAGTGCGTACGCGCAGTCGAGCGAGCCGCAGCGGTTCCCGGCGCTCTGCCGACGACTCATCGACGCCAACGCGCAGGAGTGGCGGGCGCGGCTGGCGGTGGCGCGATACCTGACGGCGCACGGTCAGGCCAGCGAGGCCCTCGAGCACCTGTTCGACGCCCTCGTCATCAATCCGCACGCCTTGGCGCTCCACCAAGCGATCTGGCAGACGCTGCTGCAGCTGAAGCTCGCGCCGGCGCTGGTGAAACGATACGCCGACCTTGCTCACGACGCCATCTTCTACGTCGATCCCCATATCTGCGTCCGCTGCCGCTACCGCAGCACCGAACTGCTCTGGCAGTGCCCGCATTGCCACGAGTGGAACACATTCGTCGAGGAGCGCATCGCGCCAGCGAAGGACACGGAGGCGACGCTTACGAGCTAAGTGAAATGCTGAATGCTGAATGTTGAATTGCGGATCACGTGCAGCGTCGTGCCAATCAGTGATCCTCGGATCGTGCGCGACCCTTACGTAAGGCACGCCGGCGATTCTTTTCGAGTGCGTAGTTGGCCCGCGCCGTTTTCTGGGAAGCTGTGAAGATTGCAACGAGCTCGTTTGCCTCAGATTGCAGTTTCTTCACACTCGGTGCACCCATCAGGCCAGTTTCTACAAGGTATTCGAGCCACAACAGCGATTCGTCAGATTCCTCGATCACAGTTCCGAGCTTCGAGATGAAGTCGGTTTTTATTTTGCGCGACAGCTTGCGCGGTAATTTGCAGCTACGCTGGCACTTGAGCGAATAAGCTGGCCGATCGGGACGCGGGCTTCCGGTGTCCTCAGCAGCGGCCGGCAGACTCGGAATGCCGCCACTGAGAAATTGAATGTACGCTGTTTAAGATCATTGAATTTGCCCATGCCGGAGTGCGTGCATGGCCAGTGTCCAACCCCGGGAGGCGTCAACGATTCCTCTTGAAATTCCTCAATCGACAATCCGCACTGAATTCAGAAATTCACTCTTCCTTCAGCATTCAGCAGTCAGCATTCAGCATTTCATGGACCGTCCTGACCTGCGAGTCGGTGTCGGCGACGGTGCCGTCGGTGCTGATCACGTAGTCCGCTCGCGCAACTTTTTCCTCGATCGGCCATTGTGAATCGAGCCGGGCGCGTGCGTCGCGTTCGCTGAGGCCGTCCCGCGACATCAGCCGCCTGAGTTGCTCACGCGGATCACAGGCGACAACGACGACGCGATCGAAGTCGTGAGTGTGACCAGTTTCGAAGAGCAGCGGGATGTCGGCGAGGGCGATGCGTGTGCCCGGAGGCAGCGTCGCCAGCCACTCGCCGATCCGACGGTACACTTCTGGATGGACGATGGCCTCGAGATCGGCGCGCGCGGCTCGGTCGTTGAACACCACGCGTCCGAGCGAGGAGCGATCGAGCGTACCATCGGGCAGCAGCAACGACTGGCCGAAGCGTGTGACGATCGCGTCGAGCGCGCGGGAACCGGGGACCACGGCAGCGCGCGCCAGGCGGTCGGCGTCGATGGTCGCTGCGCCGAGGGCGGCGAAGCGCGCGAGGCAGTAGGACTTCCCAGTCGCGATGCCGCCGGTCAGCGCGACGCGGAGCATGCGATTATGCCGGTCGTCGCGCCTGCGCCGCTGTGACGGTGTTCTTCAGGAGCATCGCGATCGTCAGCGGACCAACACCGCCGGGAACCGGCGTCAGCGCGCCGGCCACGTCGGCCACGCTCGGGTGGACATCGCCGACAACGATCGACCCTCGTCGCGTGAAGTCCGCGAGCCGCGCCGACCCGGCGCTAAAGAGTCGCGCCGCGACGGCAGCGTCGGTCACCGACGTGATCCCGACATCAATGACGGTAGCTCCCGGCTTGACGAATGCTGGCGTCACGAATCCTGCCCGCCCGATTGCCGCGACCAGGATGTCGGCTGAAGCGGCGACGTCAGAGAGGTTCGGCGTTTTCGAGTGGCAAATCGTCACCGTCGCGTCACGCTGGAGCAACAGCATCGCCATCGGCTTCCCGACGATCTCGCTCCGGCCGATGACGACCGCGTGCGTGCCGCCGATTGGGATGCCGCTTCGGACGAGCATCTCGATCACTCCCGACGGCGTACACGGCATCAGGTGCGCGCGTCCCTGAACCAGGCGGCCGACGTTGATTGGATGAAAGCCGTCGACGTCCTTGGCCGGGTCGATTGCGTCGAACACGCGCTGCGCCGCTCCCTTGCCCATAGCCGCTGGAAGCGGTGACTGCACCAGGATGCCATCGTGGATATCGCTGGCATTGAGCCGCGCCACGTGCGACAGGAGTTCGTCGAGGGTCGCATCGGCGGGCAGACGCTGGAGATCGACCCAGAGACCCGACTCCGTCCCTGCCCGCACCTTGTTGCGCACATAGATCTCGGACGAGGGATCATCGCCCACCAGCACGATGCCGAGTCCGGGTGGGCGTCCCGCTCGTGCGGTGAACGCGTGAACGTCGGGAAGAACCGACTCGCGGATCGCGGCAGCGATCGCGCGGCCATCGAGCAGGCGCGCCGTCATCGTCTCATCTTGTCACGGCACCCTGCTTGGCCGCAGCTTCCAGTTCCCGAAGATTCTTGCTCTGCCCGAGCACGACCAGGTAGTCTCCCACGCCCATCACCGATTCCGGCGAGGGATTGAATTCCATTCCGCCGCTGGCGCGCTGGATACCGACCACGACGACGCCGAATCGCTGCCGAAGGTTCGCGTCCACGATCGATCGCCCGGCCAGCGCCGCGCCGGGCTCAATCTGCACCTGCTCCATGTTGAGATCCAGATTGTCCGAGCTGGTTGCGAGCTGCACGAAGTCGACGACCGCAGGCCGCAGCGCTGTCTGAGCCAGCTGAAGGCCGCCAATCTGGTACGGGGAGAGCACTCGGTCGGCTCCGGCTCTGATCAGTTTCGTTTTGGCGTCCTCGGTCTCGGCTCGTCCGATGATGAACAGATCCGGCCGGAGCAGCCTCGCCGTCAGAATCGCAAAGACGTTATCTGCATCGGTGCTGACCGCGGCGATGAATCCGCGCGCGCGGCCGATGCCGACGCGCTTCAGCACATCCTCGCTGCTGGCGTCGGCTTCGACCGCGAGGTAGCCGTCAGCGATCGCCGCCTGCATGCGCTCGACGTCCCGCTCGATGATGACGAACGGCACGCGCTGTCGGGAAAACTCGCGGGCGATAATCTGCCCGATGCGGCCAAAGCCGCAGATGATGAAGTGGAGGTTGAGATCGTCGAGCATGCGTTCCCGGCGGTGGCGGGCCCATCGCGCCTGAAGGTCTCCCTCCACCAGGCGCGCCATCAAAAACGAGAAGGTGTAGAGAACCGTTGCCACGCCCAGGATGACAACGCCGCTGTTGAACACCCGCCCGGCGCGCGATAGCGGATGAATCTCGCCGTATCCGACGGTGGTGACCGTGGTGATCGTCATGTAGAAGGCGTCGAACGGATCCCAGCCCTCGATGACGACGAACCCGGCAGTGCCGATCGAAACGACGGCGGCCAGCAGTACGACCGATAGCCGCCAGCCCGCCCACCACGGCGACAGCGACACCGCGCGAACGGCCGTGCCGTCAGGTTGCTGAGCCCTTGCCAATGGTTACCGCTTGCCCGACGACCTTCCCAGCAAATATCCCACTCCGGTGACCACGACACCTAGCAGCAGGATCTTAAACCCGAACGCGTCGGCAATTTCCGGGTTGATGTGCCCTCCGACGTACGCCAGGACCGCGTCCAGCTCGTGCCATTTCGCGAGCGTCTCGTTGGTGACGTTGAAGATGGTCAAGTACGCGAGGAGCGTGATGCAGAACCCGTTGAAGAGCAGCATGTAGCCCAGCATCTTCAGGAAGTTCGCCAGGTTCTCCGCCCCCGATCGCGCGGCAGCCTCCGCCTTGTTCACCAGCGGGCTGTGCGTGCGGCCGTAGAACCAGTAGATGATCATGCCGATGTCGAGCCAGCCCAGGAAACGGACCCACGTCATCACCGACAGGCTGACCATCAGGTAGACGCACGCCAACACGCCCAGAACCGGAATGACGAAGCCGCCAGGTACGCGGAATGGCCGGCGCGCGTCCGGTCGTCGAATGCGCAAGACGATGACGGCGAGCGAGACGACGACGAACGCGAACAGCGTCCCGATGCTGGTCATCTCGCCGAGCACCGTAATCGGCACGAACCCGGCCACCGTCGCGACGATGACGCACGTGATGATCGTGGTGATGTAGGGCGTGCGGAATCGCGGGTGCACGCGGCTGACGCCGGCCGGCAGCAGTTGATCGCGGCTCATCGCGAAGAAGATGCGTGGCTGGCTCATCAACATCACGAGCAGCACGCTGGTAATGCCCGCGACGGCTCCCGCCGACACCAGCCCTGCAGCCCAATCCTTGTTGATGACCGCGAGCGCGTATCCCACGGGGGCGTTCAGGAACTGCATGTCGGCCTTGTACTGGACGACGGGAACGATGCCCGTGAGAATTCCCGCGACGATCAGATACAACAACGTGCAGATGATCAGCGACGCGATGATGCCAATCGGCAGATCGCGACTCGGATTCTTCGCCTCTTCGGCGGTGGTGGAAACGGCATCGAAACCGATATACGCGAAGAAGACCACAGCCGCGCCCGTCATCACGCCGGAGAAGCCGTAAGGCATGAACGGCGACCAATTCTCCGGCTTCACGTAGGTGAAACCTATCAGGATGAAAAACGCCACGGCTGCCAGTTTCACCGCGACCATTGCCGCGTTGAACCGTGCGCTCTCGCGAACGCCGACGATCAGCAGCACCATGATGCCCAGCACGATGATCATCGCGGGCACGTTGGCGAGGCTGCCGGCTGCCGGATCAGGAGCTGCCGACATCCAGGCCGGCAGGTGGTAACCGAACCCGGCGAGGATCCGTTGAAAATATCCGCTCCACCCGACCGCCACGGTCATCGAGCCGACGGCATATTCGAGAATGAGGTCCCAGCCGATCATCCAGGCGAAGATCTCGCCCAGCGTTGCGTAGGCGTAGGTATACGCGCTGCCTGAGATCGGGATCATCGCGGCGAACTCGGCGTAGCAGAGCGCCGCAAACCCGCACGCCAGCCCGGCGATGGTGTACGAGAGCACGATCGCAGGTCCCGCCTGATTCGCCGCCGCGGTTCCCGTCAGGACGAAGATGCCAGTGCCGATGATGGCGCCAATCCCAAGCAGCGTCAGATCGAGGGCCGACAGCGTCCGCTTGAGCGCCTTGGTCCCGTGCTCGACATCGCCGACGAGCTGCTCGATAGATTTCGTTCTCAGCAGATTCGAATCCATTCACCCTCCGGTGATCAGGCCTGGCTCAAAAGTGGCGGCATTATTCCACAATAATCACTCCGACGGGCTTCGCCCCTCGGACTCCCCGACTCGCTCTCTCGCTCGCTGCTTCGCCACGCTCGCTCCGTTCGCGAGGCTCACTCGCTGCGCTCGTTCCGGCCGCGGCTGTCGGCGCCTGGCAGATTTGTGAGAAACCTCGCCAGTTCTTGCTGTTTCCACAATGTGGTCCAAGGTTCTACAGGGTTCTACCGGGTTCGTTCGCTCAGCCGCGCGATGAACTCGCGCGTGCGGGCTTCAGGACTTGGGCCCGCGAGGAGATCGCTGATCACGGCGATGCCGGTGGCCCCTGCGGCAACCACGCTCCGAACCCGATCCAGGGTAATGCCGCCGATCGCAACGACCGGTTTTCCGCGCCCGCCCGCGCGGCCGAGCAGATCGAGCCCGCGCGCGGAGTAGCCGGTATCCTTGGTCGCCGTCCCGAAGATCGGACCAACGGCGATGTACGTCGCCTCGCCTCCCAGCGCCGCGTCGATCTGCTGCTCGTCGTGCGTGGACAGACCGACCACGACGCCCGCGCCTGCGACTTTGCGAACGTCCGTCGGAGTGAGATCGTCCTGCCCGACGTGGACGCCACCGGCCCCACTCAGGCGCGCGATATCAGCCCGATCGTTGATGACAACCAGCGCGTCAACCGGCCGTGCGAGGCTGACCAGCGCGTCCGCGAGCTCCAGAAATGACGCGCTCGATCCGCCCTTCTGGCGAAGTTGAAGCACTCGAGCGCCGCCCTCGAGATAGGCCTCGGCGACGGCGAGGGGGTCGAGCCCGCGTGCCCGGCACACCTCCGCGTCGACGATGGGGTAAAGAAAGGGAAAGCCGAAGTTCAATGCAGACTGTCAGACCGCTTCTGCAAGGCCGCCGGTGTCACGTTTTTTTTCGACCACGAACCGTTCCATGAAGGCGGTTCCGAGGCGGCCGGCAACGAAATCCGGCTCCGCCAGAATGCGGAGATGCAGCGGAATGGAGGTTTTGATCCCTTCGATGACCGTCATCTCGAGCGTTCGCCGCATACGGGCGATGGCCTCGTGCCGATCGCGGCCGTGCACGATGATCTTGGCAATCATCGAGTCGTAGTATGGCGAGATCGTGCATTCGGAGTGCAGGAACGTATCGATCCGAACGCCTGGGCCGCCAGGAACGCTGAACGCGTGCACCACGCCGGGCGAAGGCGCGAACGTCTCCGGGTCCTCGGCATTGACGCGGCATTCGATGGCGTGGCCATTGAACGTGACGTCCCCCTGCTTGAACGACAGGCGCTCCCCTGCGGCGATCCGGATCTGCTCCTTGACGATGTCGATGCCGGTAATGAATTCCGTCACCGGATGCTCGACCTGGACGCGCGTGTTTACCTCGAGGAAAAAAAAGTTGCCCTTTTCGTCGAGGAGAAATTCGAACGTTCCCGCGTTCGTGTACTGAACTGCCCGGGCAGCGTCGACCACGGTGCTGCCAAGCTTCCGCCGCATCTTCTCGGTGACGGCGACCGACGGCCCCTCTTCGAGCAGTTTCTGATGACGGCGCTGGATCGAGCATTCGCGCTCGCCGAGATGCACCACCGCGCCGTGATGATCGCCGAGCACCTGAAACTCGATGTGACGCGGGTTTTCGACGTACTTTTCGAGATACACGTCGCCGACGCCGAAGGCTGCTTCGGCCTCGCGCTGCGCGGTCTTGAACGATTTCGACAATTCCCCCGGGGCCCGGATCACGCGCATGCCGCGTCCACCGCCTCCGGCGACCGCTTTGATGATGATCGGATAGCCGAGATCCTTCGCGATCTTCTGCGCCTTCTCCTCGCTGTCCACCGGCCCGTCGCTGCCGGGCAGCACCGGAACGCCGGCCTTCTTCATCGCGCGGCGCGCGCGCGCCTTGTCGCCGAGCAGCCGGATGACGTTCGGCGCCGGACCGATGAACTTGATGTGGCAGGCCTCGCACACCTCGGCGAGATACGGACTCTCCGAGAGGAAGCCGTAGCCCGGATGAATCGCGTCGGCGCCGGTGATCTCGGCGGCGCTGATGACGGCGGGAACGCTCAGATAACTGTCCGTGCTTCGCGCCGGCCCGATGCAGACGTCCTCATCGGCGAACCGCACGTGCAGCGAATTCTCGTCCGCCTCCGAATAGACGGCTACGGTCTTGATGCCGAGCTCGCGGCAGGCGCAAATCACCCGCAACGCGATCTCCCCGCGGTTGGCGATTAGGATTTTCTTGAACATGGATGGTTGACCCGATCCCGTCGAATCCCGATTTCAAAACGCACGTTCAGCTCGTCTTGATCGCAAACAACCGCTCCCCGTATTGCACCGGCTTGCCATTCTCGACGTAGACGCTGGCGATCTCGCCGTCGTATTCCGACGTGATCTCGTTCATCAGCTTCATCGCTTCGATGATACAGAGCACCTGATCTTTCTTCACCCGCTGGCCAATCTCGACAAACGATGACGCCCCCGGCTCGGGCGATCGGTAAAACGTGCCGACAATCGGCGACTTCACCACCGCCAGCTCCACCGCTTCGTCCTCGGGCGCCGCCGGCAAAGCCGGGACCGGAAGCGCCGGCGGCATCGTCATCTGGGTGGACGTTGGAGGAATCCCCGCGGGCGGCGGCGCCGACGGCGGCAGTGCAAACGCCGCGGACGCTTTTCGGACCCGAAGTTTCATCCCGCCGCTCTCGACCTCGAATTCCGCAAGGTCGTGCTGCCGAACCAGCTCCAGAATCCGCTCGATATCCTCGAACTCCATCAGCCTCCATGATCATTTCTGATTGTCGATTGCTGCTTGCTGATTGACTATCAATCGACCATCAGCAATCAAAAATCAACAATCCCTAAAATCCTATCGGCACGTCGGTCAGAACCTCACAGCCACTCTCCACGACCAGCACATCGTCCTCGATTCGGACGCCGCCGAGGCCAGGCAGGTACGCACCCGGCTCAATCGTGAAGACCATCCCTGGCACAACCGGCTCGTCCGGCAGCGCCCCTGGAAGCTTCGAGATCCTCGGATCCTCGTGGACCTCCAACCCCAGTCCGTGGCCTGTTCCGTGCCCAAAAGCATCGGCAAGACCATGACTTGCAAGGACTTGCCTCGCAGCCGCGTCGATCTCGCTCGGCCGCGCGCCAGGCCGCACCGCCTCGATGGCTGCGTCGTGCGCCTCGAGGACGGCTGATGCGACCCGGGACAGTTCCGAACCTGCCGCGCCCACCGGCAGGGTTCGCGTCAAATCCACGCAGTATCCGTCGTAGATGCCCCCGAAGTCCAGCACCACCCAATCCCCGACGCGCAGCTGCCGCTTTCCAGGGCGGGCGTGCGGCTTCGCGCCGTTCTCCCCGCCAGCGACGATTGTCTCGAACGCGGGACGCTCGAACCCGGCCTGGCGAATCGCCGAATCGATATCGGCGGCAATGTCCAGCTCGGTCCGTCCTTCGCGGACCATGCCGGGAACTCGCCGTGCCATTTCGGACAGTCGGCGGCCAGCTTCCCGAAGGATGTCGATCTCAGACGAGTCCTTCACCGCGCGACGCCGCTCGACCACCCGCTCAGTCGGCACCAGCAATGCGCTGCCTCGCGCGCTCTCCGGTTTCTGGAGAGCGCTGGTCAAGCGGTTGAAACGGCCGACGGTCATCGACGACGCTTCGATCCCTATCTTTCCGGATCCGATGCCACGGAGGACGTCCACGAGCGCGTCGTCGTAAGTGCGCTCCACGAGATGCACCTCGATCAGGTCGGACGGCAGATCGGCAACGAGCGCTCGTGCGGTGGTTTCATAGCGGAAATCAATCACGAGACGGCACCGGCTGCCGCTCACGACCGCTGCCCCGGCGGTGCCGCTGAAGCCGGTCAGATAGCGCAGGTTTGGAAGGTGCGTCACGACGAGGCCATCCAGGTCGAGGGCGGCCAGATCGGTTCGCAATGCGGTGAGACGACGAGCGACAGCAACAGGACGAGCGGCGTTCATGGTGGTTGCCCGCTCGCGTCAGCGAGCGGCGGTGCGGTCCGTGCGTGCGCGGAGGATGGCGCTTAGAAACTCTTCCAGCCCGGCAAGCGCAGGATCGATCGGCTGAGGGTACGACACATGGGGGACGATTTGCACGGACGTCTCAACGAGCGCCGGCGTCGGGGTTATCGCCGCCTCCGCAACCGCTAAACCGGCTTCGCGAAACGTGATTGCAGGTTCCGGCGAGAGCGCAGCCGTCGACAACAGCACCGCCTCGGTTCTCATCTCCTCGGGCGACGGGCCGATCTCCTGTTGATCGGGCGTGAAGATCGCCGGCTGGGACTCTGGCAGCGATGCGTCACCATGACCGTCGCTGGCCTCTTCCCCCATCCGATGATGAATCTCGGCGAGACCTCGAATCGCCGCGAGATTCTCCGGAGCCAGCTTTAGAACGAACTCGAGCTCCTGCCGGGCATCCTGAAGTCTGCCGACTTCAATGAACGCGCGCCCGAGTGTGACGTGAGCGGAGAGATACGAGGGATGGCGGACCAAACCTGCCTTGCAGGTTTCAATGGCCTCTTCGAATCGTTCGGCGCGACGGTATTCCTCGGCGAGCGCGGCAAACGCAATCGACGCCGGGTCCGACTGGACCCGGCGTTTCAACTCTTCGATGCGCGGACTATCACCCATCTCGTCGTTTCAGTACGTCTGGCCCACTACGGACCGATCGATACGACGAGATTTACCGCGCTGCCGCTGGCGACTATCGTCCCGGCAGCGGGGGTTTGCAGCATGACAGTGCCCGCTGGAACAGAACTCGACGAGGCGGGTGTTATGGTCCCGACGGTCAAACCAGCGTTTGTGATCGCGCTCGTCGCCACCGCCTGCGTGTTTCCTACAACGTTCGGGACATTCACTTGGCCAGACTGTGTGGGAGCCGTTATAGGCACCGTGACGCTTCCGGTTCCAACGTGGCCTGCGTCATCGGTTACGACCAGCGTGACTACGTAGCTGCCTGCCGTTTGATAGTCATGCGATGTCGTCGCGGTGCTCGTCGTTTTCTGCTCGCCGTCCCCGAAGTCCCACACGTAGGTCCGGATCGTGCGGCCGGGTCCGGGCACGCTGCCCGCGGCGTTGAAATTCACATTCTGTTTTACAACCGGCGCCACTGGCGAGAATGTCAGCGCGACAGTCGGCCCTGTACCACCTGCCACGTCAATACTCTGCGTCGTCGTTGCGGTTCGGTTGAACGCGTCGCCGATCGTCAAGGTGACGGCAAAGGTTCCCGGCAGGTTGAACGCGTGGGTCGTGGTCCGCCCGCTGCCAGTGGCGCCGTCGCCGAAGTTCCATGAGTAGGTGGCGATTGGATTATTGCCCGGCGCCGTGCTCGTGGACGCATCGAACACGACGTTCTGATGATCGGCCGGCGTGCTCGGCGTGAACGTGAATGCCGCCTGCAGGCCATCCGGTGGAACGACAATACCGGGCGGGATGAGCCGGATCGACGCGAACCGCGTCAGGCTGTTGCCAAAGCCGCCGGTTCCCTGCCTGTCGAGCGGCGTCACCCCGATCTCTACCGTGGTCCCTTTATCAACCGCCGGCCCTGACGGAAGCGCCGGCGCGGTGTACATCAATCGGGCTTCGCCGTTTCCGTCGGTCACGAGGTTGCGTGCCGAGAGCGAGCCAAAGTCGGTGTGAACCCCGCCGACGAAGATCTCGCTGATGAGCGAGAGTTGGTTCTGGGGCTTTCCGTTCGAGTCACGAGCGGTGATCGTGACGAGAGCTTGAGAGGATCCGTCCTGGACCAGGATTTCCGGCTGGGTCCTCAGTGAAATCGAGACGCCGAGTTCCGATGGACCGGTGAGCGGAGGGGTCTCCTGGCTCTTCATCGTGCAGCCGGCCATCGTCGTCGCGATCGCGGCCGCACACATGATCACTCGCCGCATCCCTGCTGGTTTCTTCATATTTGAACCACCGCCGTCCGGTGCCGCTCCGATAGCCAGGCCCGCCATGTCACTTGGGATCGCCGAAATTGGCGAAGGTCACGTCGATGCTTCCGGTCACGCTGACTTCCCTGCCGGTCTGGTCGTGTCCGTAGAAGGTCACCCGGGCGATTGTCGAGAGGGGAACGGGATTCGAGACCAGCGCGCCAAGCGGAGCTTCCTGCTTCGCCTGAGTTCTGACGAGCGTGAAGCCGGCGCTGGTATCGCCGCCACCATCCACCGTTCCGGTAATGCCGCCGTCGAACGCGTACGGGACGTCGACACCCTGGACGTTGTGCCCATCGGAACGGACGTACTGAACGTGGTACTGCGTGACGGTGACCCAATTGTTCTGCGTCGGCGACGACGGACTGCCGGCGGCTCCGGGATCTTTCAAGCCGAGCTTGAACGTGACGCGGCCAGGATCCGAATAAATCGTCGCGACGTTGTCCTTGACCGTGATCACGTCCGACGCCACGGTGGTGCCGAACGTGCTCGGGTCGGCGCCGGACGCACCCTCGAGCGTCGAGATGACCAGATACGAGGATGCCGTACCCTCGCGGACCATATCGCCGCACGACGCCGACGCGATCGTCAGGACCGCGGCGGCCACCAGCCTGATTCGAGACCCCCACACTGCTTTCGTCATCTGCTAGCCCCTGATGATGCGCGGCGTGATGAAAATCAGCAGCTCGCGACTTTCGTCAGATGTCGTATCGCGCTTGAACAACCAGCCGAGCAGCGGCAGCCGGTACAGGCCGGGTGTGCGCTCGTTCGAAATCTGCTCTCGCGTGACGAAGATCCCACCGATGATCGTGGTCGCGCCGTCGTCCACCTGGACCTGCGTGCGCGCGCGCTGAGTATCGATGGGCGGAATGCCGTTCACCTGACGGCTGAAATCGGGCGTCGCGTTCTCCAGCGTGATCTGCATGATGACGGTGTTCGCCGAGGTAATCTGCGGCGTCACCTGCAGCGTCAGCGCGGCGTCCTTGAAGCTCACGGTCACGGTGTTATTGGCAACCGTCTGAATCGGAATCTGAAGTCCCTGCGTGACCTCGGCGGCGACGTTGTTCTGCGTCGTTAACCGTGGCGTCGAGAGAATGCGCCCCTTACCGCTGCGCTCGAGCGCGGTAAGCGCGACATCGATGTTGAACGCGCCGTTGACCGCGCCCATCGCGAGTCCGATGGCCGACGTCGCACCGGGTACGCCGAGGTTCACGGCCGTCGCCGTCGTGTCGCTGGCCGTCGCGCGCGTATCCTGCGGGGAGTTGTTGGCGCCGGTGCGTCCACCCAGGGTGCCGTTGTTCGGGAAGGCCAGCCCCGTGGTGTTGCCGACCGCCGGCGTCACGCGGCCGTTGACTCCCCACTGGACGCCCAGCGACTTCGCAAACTCCCGCGTCGTCTGGACGACTCGCGCTTCGACCTCGACTTGCGGCTCAGGCCGATCGAGCGCCCCGAGCAGCGCTGACACCGTCTGCAGACGATCCGGAAGATCCGTGATGATGATGGTGTTGGTGCGCGCGTCGACCTGAATCTGCCCGCGCTGCGACAGCGCGGACTTGACGAGCAGCGGCGACAGGTCGCCGGCCTTCGCATAACTCAGCGAAAAGGTCTGCACGCGAAGGTCTCCAGCAAGCGCTTTCGCTTCCGCGAGCTTTCGACGGTCGCCTTCTTCCTCGGCGAGCACGGTCAGCGGGGCAATCCGGACGATGGTGCCTTCGGCGACGTACCCCAGCTTGTGTGTTCGCAGAAGCGTCTCGAATGCCTGGTCCCATGGGACGTCGCGCAGCACGACGTCGATCGGCGTCGCGGGAACCGACGGGTCGATGATGATGTTGAGGCCACTGATCTCGTTGAAGTAGCGGAGCACGGACCGGAGATCGGCGCCCGAGAAATCGAGCGTGATCGGCGTCCCCTTGTATTGCTTGTCGTTCGTGCCGGTGATGATCTGCTGATTCGAACGCGGCCCGGACGGTGGCACCTGGAGCGGCGGCGCCTGCGGCATCGGCGCCGCGGCTGGGGGTAGCGTCGCAGAAGCGGTGGCTGCCGGCGCTGTCTGCTGGCGTGCCGGAATCGATGGTGGGCGAGCCGGCGCCGGGGCCGGAGGCGCCGGCGTCTGAGCAGCTGGCACCGCTTTCGGCGTTGCCGGCGCAGCGGCCACTTCAGGCTTCTCGGCAACCGCTTCCTTCTTCTCGGCAACCGTTTCCTTCGGCGTGATCGCCGCCGCGTTGGCAATCGCCTGCTCGATCGAGATATCCGGCTCCGGCGCTGGCGTCGTGGCCCTCGTTGAGGCGGGCGCAAGCAGCGCGGCGCTCGCCCTCAGAGGTGGTTCGAAGACGACCGCTAGATCGCTTCCAGCGTCACCCGCGCGCTCCACGTGATAGGTGACCCCCTCAGCCAGTTCCATGGTGACGCGCGTCACGGGAGGAATGCGGCCGTTGCTGGCGACTCGCACGCGCTTCACCAGCTGCCCCTCGACGTAGGTCTCCGTCGGGGCTTTGGGGGACACATTCGGGAAATCCAGCAGGAGACGGCGCGGCTTGTTGTCGGCCTCGGTCACTTCCGACGGCGTCAGCCGGCCGTTGCCGCTGAGAGTGATCGTCATGGCGCCCGGCCCGCGGCTGGAGCGAACGCGATCGATGGCCGTCGCGGCGGGCGCCTCCGGCGCGGCGATCGCTTCCTGCGGTGACTGCGGCGTCGGCTCCGGCACGGCTGCGGCAGCGCCAGCGGTCGCGCGCGACGGCGATGTCAACTCGAGTCGAATCAGGTTTCGCGCGCTGCGAACGGCATACTCGAGCGGACGCGACAGCGTCACCCGGACGCGCGCCACCGCCTGTCCGTCGTCGCCGGAACCTTGCTCGAGCGTGACGGCCTCTATGAGATCCTTGCGTTCGACAACGTTCGACGCCTTGGCGACCGACACGTTTCGCAGCTCGACCAGGACGGTCAGAGAATCAGGCCGCTTGACGACATACGCCGCCGGTTCGGTTGACTCGATGACCACGGCATTGCCCTGCGCCGAGACACCGAGCAGCCGGATCGGCGTCGATCCTGCCGACAGTGAGAGTCCGCTTGCACCGGCCAACACTGCTACCAGCGCCAGCTGCACAACACGGAGACGTGAGTTTGCGATGCTTGACAACTGCTGCCTCATCCACGCCCCCCCTCGGTGGACCGCAGACTTTTCCGGATTTCTTTCTGCTTCACCAGAGAGAGCGGATCGTTGACATCCTGTGAGAACACAACCGCGTCCTGGACGATGGATTTCACCGTGCCATCCATCAATCGATCTCCCGCCTTGACGACATACGTCTTGTTGTCCGGTCCCTGAATCATGGCGACGAAGCCGGCGCTGTTCCGGACGATTCCCTTCACGCTGACTTCATTGATCAGCAGGCCCGGCACCCCCGTGGGACGCGCGCCCGCATTCTTTGGATCGCTGCCCTTCCCGATCAGGCTGACGAATGGATCGCGGCGGCCTTCAGGGCTGTAGGTGAACGGCGCCCCTGCTTCGGCCGAGATCGGCGATGACTGCCCTGCTGGCTGATCCGCCGACGGTGCTGCCGTCGGCGTTGGAGCGGCGGCCGCCTGCGCCGACGCAGGCGGCGCCGGGCCACGTTGCGCGGCTGACGACAGGATCGCCGTCATCAGCATGACGTTCAGAGCGAGCAGCACGCGAGCGAAACGCATCATGGAGGTGCTCATTTCGTCGAAGGCTGCTTCGGCACGATGCCGCGACCACCGCGTCCAGCCGCTGGCGCCTTGCTCTCCTGCAGCACGAACGTCGTCGCCACGCACTCGGCTTCGATGCTCGCGGTGGCATCCTGGGTCTGACGCGGCTTGATCGTGATCTCGCCGATGTTGATGATGCGAGGGAATTTGCTGATGCGATCGAAGAACAATCCGAGGTTGTGATACGTGCCCTCAGCGCGAATCTTGAACGGCAGCGACGCGTAGAGCGATTCCTGTTTCGGCTCCTGCGGCGTGAAGCGCTGAATGTTGAGGCTGGACTGGGTCGCCAGACCTTGCACGCGTCGCAGAATGTCGGCGACGTCCTTCTGCTCCGGAAGCACCGCGCGCAGATTGTCGAGGCGCCGTTCGAGCTCGGAGACTTCGGTTTCGAACTGCTTCAAGCGACGGGCGGTGGCGATGCCCTTGGTGATGTCGGCTCTGAGCGCGGTCAGTCGCGTCTGACGCGCGTCGATGTCGGCCTGCATCTCCGACACGTAGAACTGCCAGAAGCCAAACACCGCGAGGCCAGACACGACGGCGAATGCGCCGATCTGCGCCCACCACGGAAGTTTGCTCAGCGAGATATCCATGAATTCCCTGTTCCGTATCGGAAATGTCTACGTCAGCCTTTAGCGAACTACTTCTTCAGCGGTGGCACGCCGCGTCCCTTCGCGCCCGCTGTAGGCGGCGGTGGCGCTTCCGGGTTGTTGAAGACGGCCTTGATCGAGAATTTGAAAATGTCGCCATTCTTGGCGTCGGGCGTCACCTGACTGTCAACGATGTCGACCGGCTTCTTGAACCACGTGCTGGCTTCGAGATTGGCGACGAAGTCCGAGAGACCGGTCAGCGACGTCGTCATCCCGGCGAGGATGATGTCGTCCCCCTTCTCCGTCATGTCGGTCAGCCACAGACGTTCGGGCACGGCCTTGCTGATCTCATCGATGATGTGAACCGGGCCGCTTTGACCGCGGCGCAGCTGCTCGATGAGCGTGACGCGCTGCTGGAGCTGCGCCTTGCTCGCTTCGAACTTCTGCACCTGCGCGAGGACCGAACGCAGCTGCTGCATCTCGCGTTCACCCTTGGCGAGATCCTCGTCGACCCGGGCGGATGCCTGGTGCAGCGACCAGAACCACCAGGCGACGAACAGTCCGGTGCCGATCAGAATCAGGCTGGCCGCGATGGTGACGCGGTGGGCGGCAGGAATCAGCGCGCCGGCGCGTTTCGGCCGCTCGCGTTCGACCGCGAGAAGATTGATGCGAATCATCGGTCGCCAACTCGTCGGAGGGCGAGTCCCACGGCGACCGCTGCCGTCGGCGCCACATCGACGCCGTGGTCCGCTTGAAACTTCTTCGAGTCGAAGGTCACACGCTTGAACGGATCGAGGGCTTCAACCGGCGCCACGAAGCGTTCGCTCAGCATCTCGGTGAAGCCTTCGGCACGGGATGCGCCCCCGCTCAGCATGATCCGATCGATGCGGTCCGACGAGGCCGTTGCCTTGAAGAAGTCGAAGGTCTTCTGAATCTCGAGCATCACGTTCTCGCTGACTGCGCGCAGCACCGGGCGCGCATCGTCGAACGTGACCCCGTCGACCGCCTGGCCACGCTTCAACTGATCGGCAAGCTCAAAGGGCAGATTCAGTTCCTTCTGAAGCGCTTCGGTGTAGGCGTTGCCGCCGATCGAGATGTCGCGGGTGAAGACGGATTGATCGCCGTTGAGGATGTTGATGTTGGTGGCGCTGGCGCCGGCGTTCAGCAGGGCGACGACCGCGCCGGGCTCGATACCGTAGTTCGCCTCGTAGGCGTTCTGCAGCGCAAAGGCATCGACGTCGACGACCACCGCCGAGCGCCCCGCCTGCGCAATGACGCCGGTGTAGTCCGCGATCTTTTCCTTCTTCGCGGCCACGAGCAGCACGTCCATCGTCGGCTTCGCGCCGTCGGTGTTCTTGTCGAGGATCTGATAGTCGAGATTGACGTCCTGGATATCGAACGGGATGTACTGTTCCGCTTCCCAATAGATCGACTCGGCCAGCTCCGCTTCCGTCATCACGGGCAGGGTGATCTTCTTGACGATCACGGCGTTCCCGGAAAGAGAGGCGGCGACCTCTTTCGTCTTGATCCCACCGCTGGTGAAAAGGCGGCGAATCGCCTCCGCGACCACGCCGCCGTCGATGATGGCGCCGTCGACGATGCTGTCGGGTGGTATAGGTTCGCTCCCGAACGCCGCGACTTTAAAGGCTTTACCGGCCGGCTTGAGCTCAACGGCCTTGACCGCGCTCGAACCGATATCGAGACCGACCAGAGATTTCGCTTTGCGAAACACCGGCAATGTCCAATCCTGTAATTCTTCGTAACTAGTTAGTGGAGAGGTGCTTCACGAAACAGACAGCGCCCCGAGCAACCACAATCCGACCCGTCTTACTCACCCAAATCTGCTTTTCCGGGTCGAATACCGGCACATCGGGCGGCAAGCGTAGTGCCACGGAGGAAGTCGTGCACATTTTCGGCAGAACTGGGCAGTTCTGGTATGAGAGGCCCCTGAGCGGAGCCGGAGGAATGCCGGTTTTTGTATGCGGCTAACAGAAATGTAACGCAGAAATTGCCGTGGCCTCAGCGACGGACACTACGAGCCTCCTCGCCTTGACAAGGCCGCTAATCACCAGTATCCTTTTGGTTTGCCGTCCTTCGAAAGAGGCTGACTGCCTCCGCAGCGCTCCGGTAAATCGCCGAAGCCGAGGCGAAGGCCGCCGAAAGGGTTCTCTGAATGGGTTCGTTTGTCCCCACTGCCGGAAGTGTGCAGCGGCAGTGGCATGTGATCGACGCCGAGGAAATGGTACTCGGCCGGGTGGCGACTGAGGCAGCGCGGCTGCTCCAGGGCAAGCACAAGGCGGTCTATACGCCGCACATCGACACCGGTGATCATGTCGTCGTCGTCAACGCGGCCAAGGTTCGACTGACCGGCCGCAAGGAAGAACAAAAAGTCTACCGGTATCACAGCGGCTACGAAGGGGGCCTGCGCGAAGAGCGCGCCAAAGACGTCCGCCAGAAGAATCCGGTACGGCTGGTTGAAGAGGCCGTGCGTGGCATGCTGCCCAAGACGAAGCTGGGTGAAGCCATGTGGCGCAAACTCAAGGTATACGCGGGTGGTGACCATCCGCACGCGGCGCAGAAACCCAAGTTCGTGAAGACAACCAAGCGCGAGGTCGTGTAGACGTGGCATCAGGCATTCAGTACTACGGCACCGGGCGCCGCAAGACATCCACCGCGCGCGTGTTTCTCCGCCCCGGCGCGGGCAGCATGACCGTCAATCGGAAGCCGCTCGAGCAGGCCTTCCCGACCGAAGCGCTCCGCACTCAAATCAAACAGCCGCTCGCGGTGACCGAAACCGCCGATAAATTCGACGTGCTGGCGACGATTGCCGGCGGCGGCATCGCCGGCCAGGCCGGGGCGCTTCGTCTCGGCATCGCCCGCGCGCTCGTGGAGTACAACATCGAGCTGCGTCAGCGGCTCAAGAAGGCCGGCTTCCTGACGCGCGACGCGCGCATCAAGGAGCGGAAGAAGTACGGGCAAAAGGGAGCACGCAAGCGCTTCCAGTTCAGTAAGCGATAGAGGAACGCTTCCAGCTCCCCGCTTCCAGCTTCCCGCTGGTCGCTGGCACTTGGAAGCTGGGAGCTCTTTTATGGAGGCAATTTGACCGGCATCGCGTTGAAGGATTTGCTCGAGGCGGGGGTCCACTTCGGACACCAGACGAAGCGGTGGAATCCGAAGATGAAGCAGTTCATCTTCGGCGAGCGAAACGGGATTTACATCATCGACCTCGCCAAGACCGCGAAGTTGTTCCGCGATGCCGAGCAGTTCGTGTCGAACCTGGCTGCGGATGGACGCACGGTGTTGTTCGTCGGGACCAAGCGGCAGGCGCAGGATGCGATTGCCGAAGAAGCGCAGCGGAGCGGCATGTTCTTCGTGAACCAGCGCTGGCTGGGCGGGCTGCTCACCAACTTCTCGACCATTCAGCGCAGCCTCGCGCGGCTCCGCGATCTCGAGGCGATGGAGACCGACGGCCGCTACGAGTCGCTGTCGAAGAAGGAAATCGCTCAGCTCGAGAAGGAGAAGCGCAAGCTTCAGAAGAACCTCGAAGGGATCCGGAACATGTCGCGCCTGCCCGACGCGCTGTTCATCGTCGATACCCGCAAGGAGAAGATTGCGGTGGACGAGGCCCGCAAGCTGAAGATCCCGGTCATCGGCGTGGTCGACACCAACTGCGATCCGGATGAAGTCGACTACGTGATCCCGGGCAACGACGACGCATTGCGTGCGATTCGGCTGTTTGCCTCGCGCATCGCCGACGCGATCGTCTCAGGCCGATCCATCCGCGAATCCGCGCAGGCCGACGAAGGACCGGACGGCGACAGCGACGACCGCGCGCGCCGTGGCCGGGCCAACCGCCAGATGCGCCCCGAACAGGCCACGTCCCCGGCGTCGGTCTAACTCTAGGTTTGCTGTAGACGTCGCCGGCCTGAACGATGGGCCGGCGTTTTTTTGTACAGGTTCCAGCCGCCAGCTCCCGCTTCCCGCGCAGCCCGGGGGGCCCGGAGCCTAGGAGCTGGAAGCTGGGAACCGTAAGCTGGAAGCTGAGAATCGGAGAACGCCATGACGGAGAAAGTGATGACAGAGATCAACGCAGCACTGGTCAAGAAGCTCCGCGACGCCACCGGCGCCGGCATGATGGAATGCAAGGCGGCATTGACCGAAGCCAAAGGAGACATCGAAGAGGCCACCACCATTCTCCGCAAGCGCGGACTCGCGCAGGCGACGAAGAAGGCCGGACGCTCGACCAACGAAGGGCTGATTGGCAACTACATCCACATGGGCGGCAAGATCGGCGTGCTGGTCGAAATGAACTGCGAGTCAGACTTCGTCGCGAGGACGGACGACTTCCAGGGTCTCGCCCGCGAGATCGCCATGCACATCGCTGCGGCGAACCCGCAGTACGTGCGCCGCGAGGATGTGCCCGCCGACGTGCTCGAGCGGGAGCGTGCGATTTATCGAGGTCAGATGGAAGGCCAGAACAAGCCCCCTGCGGTCATCGAGAAGATCGTCGAGGGAAAACTCAACAGCTTCTACGAGCAGGTCTGCCTGCTCGATCAGCCATCGATTCGCGATCCCAAGGTGACGATCGGCCAGGTCGTCCAGGCGGCCATCGCAAAGATGGGCGAGAACATCGCCATTCCCCGGTTCGTACGCTTCAAGCTCGGGGAAACGAACTAACGCAATCCGTTTTGGGTTTTGGGTTTTTGGTTTTGGTTGGGTTCTATGTCGAGGTTCCAGCTTCCGGAACCGAGATCCGGAACCCAAAGCCCCAAAACCCCAAAACCAAAAACCGATTTTCCCAGTTGATATAATCCCGCTCTATGTCTCCAGCCTACCGCCGCGTCCTGCTGAAGCTCTCCGGTGAAGCCTTGATGGGCGAACAGCAGTTCGGGATCGATCCGGCGGTCACCACGCAGATTGCCAAGGACATCCACGAGATCCAGCAGCTCGGCGTACAAACCGGCATCGTCATCGGCGGCGGCAACCTGTTTCGTGGCCTCGCGGCGAGCGCGCGTGGCATGGAGCGCGCGACCGCGGACTACATGGGGATGCTGGCCACCGTCATCAACGCGCTCGCGCTGCAGGACGCGCTGGAGCACGCCGGCGTGAACACCCGCGTCGCGACCGCCATCGAGATGCGCGCCGTCGCCGAGCCGTTCATCCGGCGGCGCGCGGTGCGTCACATGGAGAAGGGGCGCGTCGTCGTGTTCGCCGCGGGGACCGGGAATCCCTATTTCACCACTGACACCGCGGCGGCGCTGCGTGCCATGGAGATGAAAGCCGACGTCATCCTCAAAGGCACCAAGGTCGACGGCATTTATACGGCCGACCCGATGCTCGATCCGAATGCGACGAAGTACTCGCAGATTTCGTATCTGAAGGTGCTCGAGCAGGGCCTGAAGGTGATGGATGCCACGGCCATCTCCCTGTGCATGGACAACAAGCTGCCGATCGTCGTGTTCAACCTGCGCACGGCGGGCAACCTCCGGCGCGTGATCGGCGGGGAGCCGGTGGGAACCGTCGTCACGGCATAGAGGAACGTATGGATGTCAATGATCTGAAAGGCCTGTTCGCCGAAGTCAAGAAACGGATGGACACGCAGATCGAGCACGTACGGCGGGAGCTGGGCGGCGTTCGCACCGGCCGGGCGTCGGTGACGATCCTCGACACGGTGCACGTCGAAGCATATGGATCGTCGATGCCCCTCAATCAGGTGGCATCGCTCTCGATCCCGGAGCCGACGCTGATCGTGGCCCAACCTTTTGATCCTTCGCTGATGGGCGTGGTCGAGAAAGCAATACGCTCCTCGAATCTGGGACTGAATCCGACCAACGACGGCAAAGTCGTCCGAATCCCGATTCCGCCCCTGACCGATGAACGCCGCAAGGAACTCTCAAAGCTGGTGCACAAGCACACCGAGGACGGCCGAAATGGCGTCAGGCAAGTGCGGCGCGACGCCAACGACCGGCTGAAGAAGCTGCTCAAGGACCACAGCATCTCCGAAGACGACGAGCGCCGCGGATTGGACGACGTGCAGAAGATGACCGATCAGCACATCGCGCTCATCGATGACCTGCAGAAGAAGAAAGACGGAGAGCTGTTGAATAAATGACGCGTCGATTGCAGATTGGCGATTGCTGATTGCGGATTTTTTGATTGCGGACAGCGGATTCAGATTGCCGATTTTGGATTGCGATTGCCGATCGTGGATTGAGGCACGCTCACCTCAATCGTCAATCCACACTCTCGATCGTCAATCCACACTCTCAATCGTCAATCGACAATCGGCACAATCCAAAATCCCCAATCTGCAATCCGCAATCGACATGAGCTATTTCAGCCACCTCGAATG
>Ga0070664_100000441_pt1 | contig 31219 bp, 28 predicted proteins | sample KBSC73metaG_FD_65863 | JGI IMG/M metagenome (GOLD analysis project Ga0070664, IMG submission 65863) | Corn rhizosphere microbial communities from Kellogg Biological Station, Michigan, USA - KBS C7-3 metaG | ecosystem: Host-associated > Plants > Roots > Rhizosphere > Soil ... | reverse complement strand
GCGACAATGGTGCGCGGCAGGCCGACCTCGTGCTCCCAGGCGCAGCCTATGCCGAGAAGCACGGAACCTACGTGAACACCGAAGGGCGCGTGCAGCGGAGCGAGCGTGCCGCTTTTGCCCCTGGCGAAGCGCGCGAGGACTGGACGATCTTCCGGGCCGTTTCTGATTTGCTTGGTACGCCGCTTCCGTTCGACCGCTTCGACCAACTTCGCGCAAAGATGATCGAGGAATATCCGCAGCTTGGGCAGGACGGCCTCATTGCATTCGACTGGGCGCCGCCGAAGCTTGCTGCAAAAGCCGAAGGCGCGATCGTCTACCCGATCCGCGACTTCTACCTGACGAACGCGATTACTCGCGCCAGCCCGACCATGCATAATTGCTCGGAAGAGTTGGTGCACGGTCGCGTCGTGCAGGAGGCCGCCGAGTGACCGCCTGGTTCCAGTCCTGGGGCGTCACCTATGAATGGTCATGGCTCATCGCCACGATCATCGGCATCCTGGTGATCGCGCTCCCACTCATGCTTGCGGTGGCGATGATCATCTACGCCGACCGCAAGATCTGGGCGGCGATTGCGCTCCGACGCGGTCCGAACGTGGTCGGCCCATGGGGGCTGCTGCAGAGCTTCGCCGACGGCCTGAAGGTCTTCCTCAAGGAAACGATCATCCCGACCGGCGCCAATCGAGGCCTGTTCCTGATCGCTCCGATCGTGACGTTCACGACCGCGCTTATCGTGTGGGCAGTTATCCCGTTCGACTACGGCGTCGTCCTAGCGAACATCAATGTCGGCCTGCTGTACGTCCTCGCTGCGAGTTCTCTCGGCGTTTACGGCGTGATCGTCGCAGGCTGGGCCTCCAACTCGAAATATCCGTTCTTCTCGGCGCTTCGCGCGGCGGCGCAAATGGTCAGCTATGAAGTCTCGATCGGCTTCGTCCTGATCTGCGTCGTCCTCTACGCCAACAGCTTCAACCTCACCGACATCGTCATGGCGCAGAAGGGCCACAAGCTATTTGGCTTGTTGAACGGCTACGGATTCAATCCCTTGCTGTTCCCGATGGCAGTTGTCTTCCTGATCAGCTCGATGGCCGAGACGTTCAGAACGCCATTCGACCTGGTCGAGGCGGAGAGCGAACTCGTCGCCGGCCACCAGACCGAATACTCGTCGATGAGCTTCGCGCTCTTCTGGCTTGGCGAATATGGCAACGTCATTCTGATGTGCGCGCTCAACGCCATTCTCTTCTGGGGTGGCTGGCTGCCGCCGCTGAATTGGGCGCCGCTGTACTGGATTCCTGGCATCCTTTGGCTGTTCGCGAAGATGGCGTTCTTCTTCTTCGTCTTCAGCTGGGTGAAGGCGACGGTGCCGAGGTACCGCTACGACCAGCTGATGCGGCTTGGCTGGAAGATCTTCCTGCCCCTCAGCATCCTTTTCGTAATCATCATCTCGGGATGGCTGATGTTCACCCGCTACGGAGGCGCGGCATGATCCACTGGATCAAGTCATTCACCCTGTGGGAGTTCGTGAAGGCGCATTGGCTGACCTTGAAGTATTTCTTCAAGCCGAAGGCGACGATCAACTATCCCTATGAGAAAGCGCCGCAGAGCCCGCGCTTCCGCGGCGAGCATGCGCTTCGCCGCTATCCGAACGGCGAAGAGCGCTGCATCGCCTGTAAACTGTGCGAGGCGATTTGCCCCGCGCTGGCAATCACGATCGAGGCCGAACCGCGTGAGGACGGAAGCCGCCGCACGACGCGCTACGACATCGACATGGTGAAGTGCATCTATTGCGGGCTTTGCCAGGAAGCCTGCCCGGTCGACGCGATCGTCGAGGGACCGAACCTCGAGTTCGCGACCGAGACGCGCGAGGAATTGCTCTACGACAAGGCAAAATTGCTCGCCAACGGTGACAAGTGGGAGCGAGCGATCGCTGCCAATCTTGCCGCCGACGCCCCCTATAGATAACGCGCCGCAACGTAGGTTCCACGACTTGATCGCACTCATCGCCTTTTACCTGTTCGCGGTTGTGACCATCGCCTCGGCGGTGCTGGTCATCTTTTCGCGCAACCCGGTGCACAGCGTTCTTTGGCTCATCCTCGCATTCTTCAATGCTGCGGGACTGATGCTGATTGCCGGCGCTGAGTTCATCGCGCTTCTGCTGGTCATCGTCTACGTCGGCGCCGTCGCGGTCCTCTTCCTGTTCGTCGTCATGATGCTCGACATCGACTTTGCCGAGCTTCGTTCGGGCTTCAGCAAGAACCTGCCGTTCGGGATCATCATTGCCTTGGTGCTGCTGGCCGAGGTGATTTTCGCCATTAGCGCGTGGCGGGCGGGGCCGGCTCTCAGTGGCGCTGCAGTGCCCGAGGCGACCCAGCCGAACATCGTCGCGCTCGGCCAGGTCCTTTACAGCCGTTTCCTGTATCCGTTCGAGATTGCTGGCCTGATCCTATTGGTCGCGATGATCGGCGCAATCGTGCTCACCCATCGCAAGCGTGGCGATCTCCGCACGCCGAAGGTTGGCCGGCAAGTCAGCCGACGTCCTGCCGACGCAGTGAAGTTGTCCAAGCCCGCTGTTGGGGAGGGCGTCCAGATATGATCACGCTCGCCCATTATCTGACCGTCGCCGCGATCTTGTTCGTGCTGGGCGTGCTCGGAATTTTCATCAACCGCCGCAACGTCATCCTGATCCTCATGGCGATCGAGCTCATCCTGCTCGCAGTGAACATCAACCTCGTCGCCTTCTCGGCTTTCCTGGGTGACATCGTCGGACAGATCATGGCCATGTTCGTGCTGACCGTAGCGGCTGCTGAAGCAGCCATCGGCCTCGCCATCCTCGTTATCTTTTTTCGTCGCCGCGGCTCGATCGCCGTCGACGACGTCAATCGGATGCACGGCTGATGTCGGTCCTCGCTATCGTCTTCCTGCCGCTCCTGGCGGCGATCATCGCCGGCCTGTTCGGGCGCTGGATCGGCTCGACGACCGCAAAGGCAGTCGCGACCGGTTCGCTGTTCCTCGGCGCAGCGCTGAGCTGGCCCATCTTCCTCGGCTTCGTAGCCGGCGGGTCACACGAATACGTCGTGCCGGTCCTGGACTGGATTCACTCGGGCGATCTGAACGTGGCATGGGAGCTGCGCGTCGACGCTCTGACGGCAGTGATGCTGGTGGTGGTCACGACGGTGTCGTCGCTCGTGCATCTCTACAGCTGGGGTTACATGGCGGAGGACCCGAGCCAGCCCCGTTTCTTCGCTTATCTATCGCTGTTCAGCTTCGCGATGCTGATGCTCGTGACGGCGAACAACCTCGTCCAGATGTTCTTTGGCTGGGAAGGCGTCGGCCTCGCGTCCTACCTGCTGATTGGTTTCTGGTACCACAAGCCGTCCGCCAACGCGGCTGCGCTCAAGGCGTTTGTCGTCAACCGCGTGGGCGATTTCGGCTTCAGCCTCGGCATCTTCGGCACCTTCCTGGTGTTCGGGACCCTGTCGATCCCGGCGGTCTTGGCTGCTGCTCCGTCGATGGCCGGGTCAACCATCGGCTTCGCCGGGATGCGGGTCGATACGATGACGCTCCTCTGTCTGCTTCTGTTTGTCGGAGCGATGGGCAAGTCTGCGCAGCTTGGCCTCCACACCTGGCTGCCCGACGCGATGGAAGGCCCGACGCCCGTCAGTGCGCTCATCCACGCAGCGACCATGGTGACCGCCGGCGTGTTCATGGTCTGTCGCTTGTCCCCGATGTTCGAGCAGAGTCACACGGCGATGATGGTTGTGACGATCGTCGGCGCAGCTACTGCATTCTTCGCAGCGACGGTCGGCACGGCGCAGAACGACATCAAGCGCGTCATAGCTTATTCGACCTGCTCGCAGCTCGGATACATGTTCTTCGCGGCGGGCGTGGGGGCCTACGGCGCCGCCATGTTCCATCTGTTCACGCACGCCTTCTTCAAGGCGCTTCTGTTCCTCGGCGCGGGCTCGGTCATCCACGCCATGCACCACGAGCAGGACATGCGCTTCTACGGCGGGCTGCGTAAGGAAATCCCGTTCACTTTCTGGGTGATGCTCATCGGAACGCTGGCGATCACTGGCGTCGGCATCCTCGGCGTGGGATTTGCCGGCTATCATTCGAAGGACGCCATTCTCGAGGTCTCATTCGCCAGCGGTACGACCCACGGCGTCATCGCTTTTTGGGCCGGGGCGATCGCTGCCCTGCTAACCAGCTTCTATTCGTGGCGGCTGATGTTCCTGACTTTCTGGGGCAAGCCGCGCTGGGGTGCCTCGGAGCACATCCAGCACGCGATGCATTCTGATCATGCCGATCATCCTGACGACGAGCATGGCGACAGCTCCCACGACACGGGTATGCCGCCGGAAGGAACGGGCGGCTACCATCCGCACGAGAGCCCTCTGACGATGCTGATCCCGATCGGCCTGCTTGCGCTGGGCGCGCTCGCTTCGGGCTTTACCTTCTCCCACTATTTCCTGCAGTCGCCGGAGTTCTGGGGCGGAAGCATCGCCTACAATGAGCATCTGATGCACGCGATGCATGAGGTCCCGGTCTGGGTGAAGTATGCCGCGACCATCGTCATGCTGCTGGGACTTGCGATCGCGTACAACAATTACATCCGGAGACCGGAAGCCGCCGCAGCCTTCGTGCGCCAGTTCCCTGGCATCCACGCCTTCGTGAAGAACAAATGGTATTTCGACGAGCTGTACGACTTTCTGTTCGTCCGGCCTTCGATCTGGCTTGGTCGCCTGTTCTGGAAGGGCGGTGACGAAGGCACGATCGACCGCTTCGGTCCGCACGGCGCTGCCTATGCGGTCGGCGTCGGCAACCGCATCACGTACCGGCTTCAGTCCGGATATCTTTATTCCTACGCGTTGGTGATGCTGCTCGGCCTGATCGGCGCAGCGAGTTGGGCAATCTGGTGGGCGAGCAAGTGACCGATCTTCCCTTGCTGACCATCCTCATTGCCGTCCCGCTGATCGCGGGCATGCTTTGCTTGTTCGTCAATGCGAACGCTGCCCGGTGGGTCGCGCTTATCGCGACGCTGATCGACCTCGCTCTCGGCTCCTACCTCTGGGCGGCGTTCGATCCGAATGGAGCCCAGTGGCAATTCGTCGAGAACCTGCCGCTCGCGGGCAACATCAGCTGGGCGCTCGGCATCGACGGGATCGCGCTCGTCCTAATCATGCTGTCAGTGTTCCTGATGCCTATCTGCATTGGGGCAAGCTGGCGGGCGATAGACCGTCGAGTGCCCGAATACATGGCCGCCTTCATGCTGATGGAAGCGCTCATGCTCGGCGTGTTCGCCGCGCAGGATCTGTTCCTCTTCTACGTCTTCTTCGAAGGCGGCCTAATTCCGATGTACCTGATCATCGGCATCTGGGGCGGAGCCGAGCGCATCAAGGCCAGCTACAAATTCTTCCTCTACACCTTGCTCGGCTCGGTGCTGATGCTGATCGCCATGATCTACATGGTGATCGAGGCGAAGACGACGTCGATCCCGGCACTCATGGCCTACGACTTCCCGGTCGATGCGCAGAAATGGCTGTGGCTCGCCTTCTTCGCCAGCTTTGCGGTGAAGATGCCGATGTGGCCGGTCCACACTTGGTTGCCCGACGCGCACGTTCAGGCTCCGACGGCAGGCTCGGTCATCCTTGCCGGTGTGCTTTTGAAGATGGGCGGCTACGGCTTCATCCGTTTCTCGCTGCCGATGTTCCCCGAAGGCTCGGTGATGTTCATCCCGTTTGTCTTCATCTTGTCGGGCATCGCGGTCGTGTACACGAGCTTGGTCGCCTTGGTGCAGCAGGACATGAAAAAGCTGATTGCTTATTCGTCCGTGGCGCACATGGCGTTCGTGACGTTCGGGCTGTTCGCGATGAACCAGCAAGGCATCGAGGGCGCGATGATGGTCATGCTTGGCCACGGCCTCGTCTCGGGCGCGCTGTTCCTCTGCGTCGGGGTGGTCTACGATCGGCTGCATACGCGCGACATCGACAAGTACGGCGGCCTGTCGAACAACATGCCGGCCTACGCCTTGCTATTCATGGTCTTCACAATGGCCAGCGTCGGATTGCCGGGCACGAGCAACTTCGTCGGCGAGTTCCTAAGCCTGCTCGGAACCTACAAGGTATCGACCTGGGCCGCGATCGTTGCGACGACCGGCATCATCCTCGGTGCTGCCTACATGTTGTGGCTCTACTGGCGGATAGCGTTCGGTGTCGCTCGAACCGAGGGTGCGGCGGCCATGACCGACCTCAGCATGCGCGAATGGTGGCTGCTTGGTCCAATCGCGGCAGGCGTCTTCTGGATGGGCATCTACCCGGAGACTTTCATCCGCCCGTTCCGCGCGGACGTCACACGGGTCGTCCAGCGGCTCGAGCGCGCCGCTCCCGCCGGGGATTCGCACCTGACCGCAGGCAAACCGGGCACGACGCCTGCTGCCCATGGTGCGGAGGCACATTGATGAACCAGTTCGCACCCATCCTCCCCGAGCTCATTCTCACCGTCGGCGCGATCGTCCTGATGATGGTCGCGGCCTTCGGCGGGCAGCGCAGCGGTAGCCTCGTAAGCTGGGCGTCGGTCGCAATCTTGCTCGGCGCGACGGTCGCGCTGGTCGGTCCCCCGACTCAAGCGGGGCCGATTTTTGGCGGCCTGATCACGGCCGACCTATTCGGATCCTTCGGCAAGGTGATCATCTTCCTGACGTCTGCCGTCGCCGTCATCGCTGCGCACGGATGGTTCGAGCGCGAAACCGAACACGGAGCCGAGTATTCGGTCCTCGTGCTTTTCACCGCGCTCGGCGGTGCGGTCATGGTTTCATCGACGAGCCTGATCACGCTCTACATCGGGCTCGAGCTCCTCAGCCTGTCCAGCTACGTCCTGGCTTCCTATAGGCGCACGGACGACCGTTCTGCCGAGGCGGGTCTCAAATATTTCGTTCTCGGCGCTCTGGCGAGCGGGATCCTGCTTTACGGCATCTCGCTGCTCTACGGCTTCACGGGCACGATGAACTTTACGGGCATCGCCGCTGCGTTCGAGCGCGGAGCTTCCTCGCTCGGCCTCCTGTTCGGCCTGGTCTTCGTCCTCGCAGGGGTGGCGTTTAAAGTCAGCGCGGTTCCGTTCCACATGTGGACGCCCGACGTCTACGAAGGCGCGCCAACACCGGTGACGGCCTTCTTTGCATCCGCTCCGAAAGTGGCGGCCATGCTGTTGGGCGCGCGTCTGTGTATCGAAGCCCTCGGTCCGGCTACTGAGGCCTGGCGGCAGATCGTGATCTTCGCCGCTCTTGCCTCAATCTTCCTCGGTGCCGTCGCGGCCTACGGCCAGACGAACATCAAGCGCCTTCTTGCCTATTCATCGATCAACAATGTCGGCTTCGCACTCGTAGGTCTTGCCGCGGGTACGCCTCAGGGTGTGTCATCGGTCCTCTTCTACATGGCCGTTTACGTCGTCATGACGCTTGGGGCGTTCCTTTGCGTGCTCTGGATGCGCGATGCGACCGGCGAGCCAGTCGAAGATATTGCCGCGCTTTCCGGTCTTTCGCAGTCGCGGCCGGCATACGCGGCTGCCATCGCGATGTTCATGTTCAGCTTGGCGGGCATCCCTCCGCTGTTCGGATTCTGGCCGAAGCTGCTCGTGTTCCAGGCGGCAGTTGCTGCCAACCTTGTCCCGCTGGCCGTCGCTGCCATCGTCGGGACAGTCGTGGGCGCCTATTATTATCTGAAGATCGTGAAGGTCATGTACATGGACGAAGCGGCGCCTGCTTTCGCCCGGGTGCGCCAACCGGTTCAGGGTGCCCTGATCTTCTTGTCCGCACTGGCCGTATCCCCATTCGGGTATCTGCTGATCGGCCCGCTCCAGTCGCTCAGCGACCGAGCGGCCGTCTCGATCTTTTGACCCGAATTCGCGTCGTCGAGGGCACTGGCTCGACCAATGCAGACCTACTCGCGGACCAGGCCGCAGTCGAAGGCGATTGGCTGGTCGCCCTAACGCAGGATGCCGGCCGCGGGCGCCAGGGCCGGGAATGGGTCAGCGCGAGCGGTAATTTCTTCGGCAGCACGCTCGTCGTCCTAGAGCCGACCAATCCGCCAGCCGCGTCGCTGTCGCTCGCCGCGGGGCTGGCGCTGATCGAGGCGGTGGAACTTGCCGCTCCTAGCCTGCCGCTGATGCTCAAATGGCCGAACGATCTATTGCTCGGCATGGCGAAGTTGGGCGGCATCCTCTTGGAGCGGAGCGGCGATCGTCTTGTTGCCGGTTTTGGCCTGAATTTGGGCAATGCGCCAAAGATTGAGGGCCGGGACGTTGCGGCGCTCAATGGCGTGATGCTGCCGCAGGTATTCGCGCCTTTGCTGGCAGGATGCTTCGCGCGTCTTCTCGAGTTGTGGCGAACCAGTGAACCTGAGGCCTTTGCCAAGGCATGGCTTGCATGCGCGCATCCGATCGGCACGCGGCTCACGATCCACAACGCGCCGGGCGAAGTGTCCGCGGGAACGTTCGACGGAATCGAACCGGACGGCGCTCTCCGGCTTCGTAGCGAAGCCGGCACCATCGAAATCATCCGTGCCGGGGACGTCGAGCTCTAGAAATCGCTCTTCCCGAACCGCTCGATGCCTTGATTGACCCCAGGCGGATCGAGCGTGCTGATATCCAGTTCCAGCGGTTGTCCGATCCAATCCGCCAAGTCCGTATGATCAGCCAGATCGTCGTCGGTCAGCGGGTGAACAAGAGCACGCAGACCCGATTCCTGGATGATCGCCCGAACCGGCTCGACATGCCTCTTTTGGAAATGAATTTCGAATTGAGGAATTGGATGCGGGCCAAGGGGTCCTTCAGTCATCTTGCCGGTGAACAGTACCCTCGGATCTTCCGCGAATCTTGTTCTAAGCCGATCGGCGGCGCTGCGCTCGTCGGGCGAGAAATAGACGTGGGCGTGATAGGGCGCTTCTTCAGCGAAGGTCATGTCGGGCTGCCGTCAAGTTGTGAACAATAGCCGACGCGGCTAGGGCGCAACCATGCTTCTGGCCGTTGATGCAGGCAATACGAATGTGGTCTTCGCGCTCGTCCGAGGGCGCGAGATCAAGGCGCGCTGGCGTATTGCTACCGACCCGCGTCGGACCGCCGACCAATATGCCGTTTGGCTGCACCAGCTGCTCGAACTGGAGGGTTATGAAAAGGACGCGGTGGATGCCGTGATCATCGGAACGGTCGTTCCGCGTGCCCTGCACAACCTCGAAGTGCTCGCGAGCAAGTATTTTCACACCGATCCCTTGATCGCGGGGCAGGGAAAGGCCGATTGGCCCATCGTTCTGGACGTTGACGAACCGCACAGCGTCGGCGCCGATCGCGCGCTGAACGCGATCGCAGCGCACGAGAAGCATAAGGGCGATTTGATCGTCATCGATTTCGGAACTGCGACCACCTTCGACGTGGTCGATCCCGCAGGCGCCTATAAGGGCGGAATCATCGCGCCGGGAATCAACCTCTCGCTCGATGCACTTGTGAATGCCGCCGCGAAGCTTCCCCGCATCGCAATCGAGGCTCCCAAGGACATGTCAGTCATCGGTCGAACGACCGAAGGCCAGATGCTCGCCGGAATCTACTGGGGCTATGTCGCAATGATGGAAGGCCTGGTTGCTCGACTGAAGGCGGAGATCGGAAGACCCGTCACTGTACTTGCAACTGGCGGTCTTGCCACGTTGTTCGACAAGCACACGGACCTGTTCGATGCCGTTGAGCCCGACCTGACGATCCATGGGTTGAGCCTACTCTACGATAGGGCGGCGTCGGCTTAGATGACTCCAGGCGAAGAACTGCTGTTCTGCGCGCTCGGTGGTTCGGGCGAAATCGGCATGAACGTCAATCTTTATGGAACCCGCGGCCAGTGGCTGATGGTGGACCTGGGACTGACCTTCGCCGACCCGGACTATCCGGGCATCGACCTGATCCTGCCGGACCTTGAGTTCATCGAGACCCAGAAGGACAGGCTGGCGGGCATCGTTCTGACGCACGGTCACGAGGATCATATCGGCGCGATCCCCTATCTCGCAGGCGAATTGAAGGCGCCGCTCTACGCCACGCCATTCACTGCCGGGCTCATCGCCGAAAAGCTGGAGGAGGAGGGCCTTACCGGACAGGTAAAGCTGCACGTTATCGACCGGGATGCGACGTTCGATGTCGGACCGTTCAAGGTGACCTATGTCGCCCTCGCGCATTCCATTCCGGAGGGGAATGGCCTGCTGATCGAGACTCCGCATGGCAGGATCTTTCATACCGGCGACTGGAAGATCGACGAGACGCCGGTCCTTGGCGAGCCATCGAGCCACGAGGCGCTTGAGAAGGTTGGCGACGCGGGCGTCCTCGCACTCGTCTGCGATTCAACCAACGTCTTTCAAAATGAAGCTTCAGGCTCAGAAGCAGCGGTGCACGAGGGGCTGCGCGCGGAGGTCTCGCGCGCGAAAGGGCGCGTCCTCATCACGACCTTTGCGTCCAATGCGGCCCGGCTTCAGACCATCGGTCGCGTTGCCAACGAGACCAATCGCCGGGTGTGCATGGCCGGCCGCTCGCTCGATCGGATCGCCAGAGTTGCGAAGGCAACGGGATATCTCCGCGACTTCCCGGAGACGGTCGACTTCGACACGGCGATGCGCTTGCCGAGGAGCGAGGTGCTGATCATTGCGACCGGCGGACAGGGTGAGCAGCGAGCTGCCCTCGGTCGCATCGCATTAGGCAACCACGATTTGAAGCTCACCGAAGGCGACACGGTCATTTTCAGCTCGAAGATCATTCCGGGCAACGAGGCCGCGATTGGCCGCATCATGAATGCGTTGTCGGATATGGGCGTCGTTATCGTCACCGACAGGCAAGCTCATGTTCACGTCTCGGGACACCCGGGGCGTCCGGAGCTCGCGCAGATGTACGACTGGATTCGGCCTGAGGTCGTCGTGCCGGTCCATGGCGAACCTCGGCATATGGCCGAGCAGGCGCGCTTCGCTTTGACGCACGGTGTCCCGAAGGCGCTCGTTCAGCATAACGGCGATCTAGTGCGCCTTGCTCCGGATGGACCGAAGAAGTTGGATGAGGTTCGCGTCGGCCGCCTAGTTCTCGATGGCGACGTCATCCTGCCTGCCGATGGAAGCACGATCACCGAGAGGCGGCGCTTGAGTTTCGGCGGACTTATCAGCGTTGCGTTGCCCCTGGGCACCAACGGCGAAATGGCCGGCGATATCTTGATCCGGCCTTTCGGAGTGCCGGTCGAAGAGGATCGCGACGATTTTCTCGTTGACGCGACGGACTCCGCGCGTCGGGCGTTCGATTCGTCGCTCGACGAGGATAAGCTTCGCGAGGCCATCCGTCTCGCAGTACGCCGGTGCGCGACGGCCTGGACCGGCAAGAAGCCTGTCGTCGACGTCATGCTCGTGAGGACCGGCGGATGAAGTGGACGTCGATCTCGGCGATCTACTTTCTGTTCCTCGTCGGCAGCGCATTCCTGCTTTTGCCGTTTGGCGTCAGAACGCACGAGGAGGTCGGGGCAGACAGCGTTCCAGGGCAAGCCGACAGCGCCCCGCACCGGTTCGACCTGAAGCTTCACCTGCTGAAAGCGGCCTTGCTCGCGGCCGTGCTGATGGTGATTTTCTACGTCAACTACGTCAACGGCTGGATCACCGCGGACTCGCTCGATTTCTACAACTGATCGAAGCGGTCAGCGTCGCTTGTCGAGGACCTGCGCGAGCGCCGCGTAGAGCTTGCCCATATCGGACGACATCAGGGTCACCGCGATCATGCCTCCGTCTCGTTCGGCCAGAACCCGGCGGAGCATGGACTCGAAGTCATGGACGTAGCGGTTCACCGACTGCTGGAATTCGATGTCCGTCTCATAGTGTGCGCGGATGTCGCGCGTTTCCGAGCCGTCGAGAAGCCGCACCGCACGCCGGGTGAAGACGCCGCGGTTGCCTTTGAGGTAGGCATCCCATGCCTTGTCATCGACTTCGTCGGACAGGATCTTGCCGACGTCGATCGAGGCGGAGTTCATCGAATCGATGAGAAGCGACACGCGCCGCGCGAAGGCCTCGCTGTCCTTTTCGCGCTGTTCCGCAGACACTTGCTCCATATGCTGTTCGAGCGCCGATGCACTCCGCCCCAGCGTCAGCATTTGTTCGGTCAGGCGATCCGATGCCTCGCGAGCCGCATCAACTGCACGGGCGGCGGTAAGCTGAACATCGGTGAGGCGCTGCTCGATTTCGTCACGGATGACATTTTCGAGTGCAGTGCGCGTCGCGGCGGAAAGCGTGCGAGCGCTTTCGGGGATGACGTTTGCAATGGCTTCCCGAGCGCGTTCAGCGGCATGGGATGCAGCTTCGCGAACTTGGACCATGGCGTCGACTAGCGCAGGCCCCGTGTCGTTGCACAGCTTGGTGGCTTCGTTCTGCGCGGCGGAAATGGCGTGGGCGAGTGCGAGCACGCGTTCGCCCGCGTCGCCGACGCCTTCGTCCAGGGTCGCAAGGAGCGAAGCGAACCGGTCCTGCTGTTCGGCAATGCCCGCAGCCGACGTCGTGATGCGGTCGCTGGCTTCGACCGCGGCCTGGCGCATCCATTCGAGCTCTGGCCGAATCGTCGATGTCGCATCGGTGAGACGCGAGGCCCCGGCCTCTGCATCGCCAATCGCGGTCGACAGCTGTTCGCGGACATCGGCGGTGAGGCGACTGACGTAGTTCTGCAGCGCTTCGGCACGTTCGGCCAGAACTTCGATCGCCTTGTCCTGTGTGCCAGTTTCGCTCGAAAGGTGCTCAAGCTGCGTGCGCGCATGTCCGATGGACTGGGCGAATGAAGCTGCTCGTTGATCGCCCTGTGCCGCGAGGGCGGTGAATCTCTCGTCCAACTCCGCGAGCGCCCGCCCGGTCTCGGAGACGATGCGCTGAGACGCGCGCTCTTGTTCGGCAATCCGCGCAGTCAGGCCGTCGAGCGCTCCGGCCGCATTCGTAACGTGGGAACCAAGCGCCTCGGCTGCTTCCACGCCTGCACGGCCGATACCGGCCGACGACTGCTCTACGAGGGAAGCAACGGCGGCCGCCTGGACATCGATCCCCGCCCGGATTTGCTCGAGCGTGATCGCAGCGCGCTCCATCAGGTCGTCGGCGGTGGTCGCGAGGCGATCATTTGCTTCGCCAACCGCGGCTGCTGCCGTCGTCCCGGCAGACTGGACCTGCGCAAGGTTGCCGGTCAGCGTCTGGACGGCACTTGCGATCGTGTCCTCGGTACGCTGCGCTCGCGCCGCGAGAACGGAAACCTGCTCGTTGAAGGCCTCAGTGTGCTGCAATGCCTGAGTCCCGGCGGACTGAAGCTGCTCGGATAGATTCCTTGCGGTCGCTTCCGCCCGGGGAAGATCGTCGAGCAGCACGGCAATGTCGTTCCGTGCGGATTCCGCCGCCCGGTCCAGCGCTTCGCCATGCTTGACGAGGCGGTCGGAGCTCGAGTCGAGCTCTTTGGTGATGCCGCCGAGCTTGCCGGTAGTCTGGTCGCCGATCTGCATTAGATGCTGGGCGATCATCGTAAGCTCGGAACGGCTGTCCTGAATGCGCTCGGAAAGGACGCCGAGTAGTCCTTCAAGCGAGCGCGCCTCTGCTCGCATTGCCACCACGGAACGCGTGAAGCGCTCGGCTTCCTTGCGCCTCGTCCGCCCGAACATGATCCAGACCAGGCCAAGAAGTGCGAGCGGGCCGGCGGCAAGGGCTAGCCATTGCGCGACCTGAGGCGATGAAATCGGCTCGTCACCAAGCGCGCGCCCTGCTGCCCACGCGCAATACCCAAGCCAGAGCGCGGCAAGGATGGTCAGCGCGCTGCCGAGAACCGCCCGGCCGCCGGCGCCATGGAATTCCTCCTGGACCTGCGATTCGCGCCATGCCAACGGATCGAAGGCGGTAGAGATCTCGGAGTCCGGGGGAGCGGCCGCGGCCTCCCCATCTTGAAGTGACGTAAGCTCAGCGCGCTGCGGTTTCCGGATCATGACGATCAGTTTACCATCTTTGTCTCAACGCGAAAGCGGTTAGAGAGACGAAACGGGTTTCAGTTTGGGGAGGGGAGAGCAGGTGGCGCTCGGCGCGCTGATCGGTGCGTATCAGGAGGATGATTCCGGCGGGCTTACCGCCTTGCTTCCGCTCGCTGGCCGCACCCTGGTAGAATATCAGGTGCGATGTGCGGCCGCGGCAGGCGCATCCCCGATCGTCGTGCTGGTGGAGCGCATCCCCGCAGCACTGAATCAGGCGTTCGCGAGACTGGCGAATGAGGGCCTCAACGTCATTCCCGTCAGCGACGGCAGCGAAGCCGCAATGCGATTCGAGCCGGGTGAGCTGGTCTTGCTCATCGGAGACGGTGTTGCGCCGCCGCTCGATCTGCTGACAGGCATAGGGACGGACGCGGAACCGCTCGTGCTGACCGTTGCGGACGACGAGGCCCACCAGGACTTCGAACGGGTAGACGGCAACAGCCGGTGGAGCGGCGTGGCGCTTGTCGAAGCGCAAATTCTCGGCGCTACGGCCGCAATGCTGGGCGACTGGGATCTCCCGTCGACGCTGCTGCGGCGATCGATACAAAGCAGGGCTCGTCTCGTGCCGGTCGCGACTGCAAACGAACCGCTTCTCGCTCGCAATTCTGGTAACCTCGCCCAATTCGAACGCGCGCTCCTCGCTAGCTCGCGCGGTGATCGCTCCGATCTTGCCAGCCGTTACGTCCTTCCGGCCGTTGAAGACTTCGCGACAGAGCGCCTCATGGAGAGTTCGGTGCCTGCCGAGTGGCTTCTCCACGCGGCGCTCCTGCTTACAGTGGCAGCAGCATTCGCCTTCACACGCGGATGGCTCTGGGCGGGACTTGTTCTCCTTGTCTTGTCGGCGCCCCTCGATCTCGTAGCGAAGCGGCTCGGGATGATCCGGCTTCGGCCGCTTTCGGAAACTGCGGTCACAGGCAGACTTCTTTGGCCTGCGGGGGGCCTTGCGTTAATTGCTTTGGGATGGTGGCAGGCACGAAACGGCGATGGCTGGGGTGCCGCGCTTGCAGCGGTCGTCGGCTGCGCTTTCGCAGAGGCCTACCGGCTCGAAAGCCGACATAGCGAAGTTCCGATACCTATCTCTTTGTTTTCGCGCAGGAATGCGATCCTGGGTGGCGTGCTATTTGCCATTGCTGGAGCCTGGACCGGCTATCTGATCGCCGTCCTCGCCTATGCCGCCATCTCATTCTTCTTTGTGCAGTTTTTGGCACACCGCCTGCACTCACAATTGACGACGCGTTAACCCCAATCGGATAATGGCCGAAGAATGGTTCCGGACGAATGGCCGATTGCGGCTCCGTCTGAAGACGGACGCTATCCTGCACGCCCCGCGGGCCGTCGCCGCTTGCCTACTGTCCGGAAGGATTTTTTCCTCGATCCGCGCGACCGGCTGACGGAGCAGGAGCGTGCGTTGATGACGGCTATGCTCGCCGAATTGGTTGAAGCCGTCGGTGAGGAAGTTCTTGCCGCTCTGCCGGCACATTTGCTTCCGGCGAACGATGACGACAGCCAGGATATCCTCAGGAGTCTCGGTTCGGCAGGACTGATAGACCACGTGGATCTTATCACCTTGTTGCTCCGCCGCGCGGATGAAGAGCGGATCGCCAATGCCGTCCGTAATCGTTCGGCACCTCGCGGAGCATTCCTGCAGGCGCTGATTGCCGAGGATGACGACCGAATCTCTGCCGCCGCGATGGCACTGATTCTTGCCCGAGGGCGGCGGCGCAACCGGCTCGGTCAGCCTCGCATCGAAATCGAAGATCTGTCCGACGCGCTCGCAAGATCGCTCGCCTACGCTGTCGCGGCTGCGCTGCGGCATAGAGTCGCCGGCGTTTCCGACAAGGATGGGCATCCGCAATTCGGAACCGCCGCTTCGGCCTTTCTCAATCGGCGCGATGCAGCACGGGCGACAGAACGCCTCACGGCGGACCTTGCCCGGATCTTAAACGAGACCGGCAGGCTCGACGAGCAGCTTCTCGACAATGCTGCAGAGGAAGGTGACGTCGCCTTCCTCGCATGCGCTTTGGGGGAACGAGCAGGAATCACGTGCAGCGCGGCCTGGGACTATCTCGCCGACGGCGCTGATGGACGATTGGTCCTTTTGCTCCGTTTGGCCGGAGTACCGCGCGATTTTGCAGCGCGCCTTCTCGCACTTCTGGGTGACTTGGTTGGGATTACCGATCTGGGAACGGAAATTGCGCGATTCGACGCGCTGAGCGTGGAACAGGTCCAGTCCTTCCGTGCATGGCTTCAACTTGATCCGGAGTATCGCGCCGCGCTCCGGGCGATGGGGGATGAGAGTGGCAACCGCTCCGTCTAACCAGCCGCCGGTACGCGGTCGCCTCGATGGCCAGGATCGGCTGATTTCTGCCGATCCGCCGCTCGTCTCGCTCCAGACAGAGGCTGGCTCCCATGTAGGGTCGGAGCTTGCGCTTCCGCAAATCCTGTCGATTGCGCGATTGGCTCGCAAGCTTGGCGTGCCGATCTACCGCAATGCGATGGCCGCCTCGGCCGAACATGACGTCGAATTGGGTGTCCGTGCTATCCCCGAGGGCGACGAAGTGGCACTGTCGCTGGAACGTTGGGTCTATCGCCCGGCCGCCGCTCCGCGCCTCGGTGCTCTCGTGCCGCATGAGCAGCAGATCGACCTTGGCGGAGCTCCCGAGGAATGGGCGGCGAACGAGGATCTCGCACTTGTGTCCCTTTCCGCGGGTTTCGCCGAGAAGCTTGGAACGACACCTGAAGAGGCGATCGGAAAGCCTCTGACTCGCCTCCTCCGCCTTGAAGAGAACGAGGATGGGGAGCTCCCTTTGCTCGTCGCCGCTGCATCGCGCTCCGATTTTGATGGACAGCGCGCCAGGCCACGCTGGGGAAGCGACGAGATCCTAATCCTTCGAGGTTCTCCAATCAGCGGTCCCGATGGACGTTTCGCAGGCTTCCAGGGGGAGGCCGTTAGCGAATCCGAAGCTCATGCGGAGTTCGCGGCGCCCGAAGCTAGCGAACTGGACGAGATTATCGACGAAGCGCTTCGCTCGCCTCTCGACCGAATCATCGAAAGCGCAGACCGTATCGTGCAGCAGTCTGAAGGGCCGTTGCGCAGCGATTATGCCGACTACGCCAGCGATATCGCCGCGGCGGCCAGGCACCTTCTTTCCGTCATTCGATCGATGAGTGGTGAGGATGAGGAGTATCACACCGACCGCGTGGATCTTGTTTCGCTCGCGACGGAGGCCGGTGGGATGCTTGAAGCAACCGCGCACCCGCGCCGCGTAAAGATCATCCTTCAGCCAAGCCCTCCAGTGCCGGCTCGCGGCGATCCGCGTAGCATTATCCAGATCCTCGTGAACCTCGTCGGAAATGCAGTGCGTCATTCTCCGCGGGGTGCCACCGTCACCTTGAGCTTCGACGGGGCCAACGGATGCGCTCGGGCGCATGTCAGCGACCAGGGTCCGGGGATCGATCCCGCCGACCAGCAGCGCATCTTCGAGCGTTTCGAGCGTGTGAAGGGGGGCGAGGGCGGCACCGGCCTGGGCCTCGCCATCGCTCGTCGCCTCGCTCATTCAATGGGCGGGGACATCCTCCTCGACAGCGCGCCCGGTCAGGGCTCGCGCTTCACATTGACGCTTCCCGCCGCCTGACGCTTTAGCGCTGATCGCAGGGGACATAGTCGCGCTGCGTCGCGCCGACGTAGAGCTGGCGCGGGCGACCGATCTTCTGCTCGGGATCCGAGATCATCTCGTTCCACTGCGCGACCCAGCCGACGGTGCGGGCAAGCGCGAAGAGGGCGGTGAACATATCGGTCGGGAAGCCAATCGCGTTGAGAATGACGCCCGAGTAGAAGTCGACATTCGGGTAGAGCTTCTTCTCGATGAAATATTCGTCCTTGAGCGCGATCTGCTCGAGCTCCTGCGCGACATCGAGCACGGGGTCCGACAGGTTGAGCTCCTTCAGAACCTCTTCTGCAGTCTGCTTCATCACTTTAGCGCGCGGGTCGAAGTTCTTGTAGACCCGGTGACCAAAGCCCATCAGCCGGAACGGATCATCCTTGTCCTTGGCGCGGGCGATATACTCGGGGATGCGCTCTGGACGGCCGATTTCGCGAAGCATGTTGAGCGCAGCTTCATTCGCGCCGCCATGCGCGGGGCCCCAAAGGCAGGCGATGCCGGCGGCGATGCAGGCGAACGGATTGGCGCCCGACGATCCCGCGAGACGGACGGTCGATGTCGAGGCATTCTGTTCATGGTCGGCGTGGAGAATGAAGATCCGCCGCATCGCATTCTCGACGACCGGATTCACCACATAGGGCTCGGCCGGGACGCCGAACGTCATGCGCAGGAAATTCCCCGTGTAGGACAAGGAGTTGTCCGGATAGAGGAAGGGCTGACCCATCGAATATTTGTAAGCCATCGCCGCAATCGTCGGCATTTTCGCAATTAGCCGGTGCGAAGCGATCATCCGCTGCTGCGGATCGGTGATGTCCGTGCTGTCGTGATAGAAGGCTGACAAGGCTCCGACGACGCCGCACATGATCGCCATCGGGTGCGCGTCGCGACGGAAGCCGCGATAGAAGGTTGCAAGCTGCTCATGCAGCATGGTGTGACGGCTGATGGTGTAGACGAACTTGTCGAGCTCATCCTTCTTCGGAAGCTCGCCATGGAGGAGCAGGTAGGACACCTCCATGAAGGTCGACTGCTCGGCCAGCTGGTCGATCGGATATCCCCGATGCAGGAGGATGCCCTTTTCCCCGTCGATATAGGTGATTGCGCTTTCGCAGCTCGCGGTCGACGTGAAGCCGGGGTCGTACGTAAACATCCCTGTCTGGCCGTAGAGCTTGCGGATGTCGATCACCTCGGGCCCGACGGTTCCGTCGAGCACCGGGTAATTGAAATCGGACCCTTCGACTTTGAGGGTCACACTGTCGTCGCCCTTTGCCAGGGTTGCGGTCTCGTCGCTCATTCCTTCGGCTCCATCTGGTCGGCGATGCGGGCAAGGCTTTCATCCTTCCCAAGCAGCGCGAGCACATCAAAAATTCCGGGCGATGTCGTGCGCCCCGTGAGGGCGGCACGAAGAGGCTGTGCAAGCTTGCCGAGCTTCGCGCCGCTGGCCTCGGCGACCTCGCGGATAGCCGCCTCTACAGAGCCTGCATCCCATTCCGCAAGCGTTCTGAGTTGCCCGTGGGCGTGCTGCAGCAATCCGCGGGCTTCGGCGGTCAGAAGTCCTGAGGCGGATTCGTCCAGTTCGATTGGCCGTTTGCCGAAGAGGAAGCTCGCACCTTCAGCAAGTTCGTTGATCGTATGGGCCCGCGCCTTCAGCTCGGGCATCGCGCGGATGAGGAGTTGCTTCTGCTCTCCCTTCAGGCCCAGTTTCGGCGCCACCAGTTCCGCTAGACGGTCGTCGTCCGCCTCGCGCATGTAGTGCCCGTTGAGATTCTCGAGCTTCTTGAAGTCGAAGCGCGAGGGCGATTTGCCGACATGATCGACGTCGAACCATTCGATCGCCTGTTTACGGCTGATGATCTCGTCGTCGCCGTGGCCCCAGCCGAGGCGAAGCAGGTAGTTGCCGACAGCCTCCGGAAGGAAACCAAGCTCGTCGCGGTACGAATCCACCCCCAGGGCCCCATGGCGCTTGGAAAGCTTCGCGCCGTCCGCTCCGTGGATTAGCGGAACATGGGCATAGACCGGCTCCGGCCAGCCCATTGCGCGGATGATCGCCAGCTGTCGGAAAGCGTTATTAAGATGGTCGTCACCGCGGATGACGTGCGTCACGCCCATGTCGTGATCATCCACGACGACCGCTAGCATGTAGGTCGGCGTTCCGTCGGAGCGGAGCAGCACAAAGTCGTCGAGCTCGACATTTTGCACTGCAACACGCCCTTGGACCTTGTCCTCGATGACGGTCTCGCCTTGGCGCGGCGCCTTCAGCCGAATGACGAATGGCTTGTCGTTCTGATCATCGATCACATCCCGCCACGGGCTTTCGATGCGGAACGGCCGCCGCTCGGCCTGTGCCTTCGTCCGCTGCTCCGCAAGCTCGTCCTGCGTCATGTAGCAGCGATAAGCGTGCCCGCGCTCGAGCAGCCTGTGCGCAACCTCGGCGTGCCGGGCCCAGAACTGGGATTGGTAGTATTCATGCCCATCCCAATCGAGTTCGAGCCAGCGCATCCCGTCGAGGATCGCGTCGATCGCCTCCTTGGTTGAGCGGGCTTTGTCCGTATCCTCGATCCGCAACAGGAACTTGCCGCCGTAATGGCGAGCGAAAAGCCAATTGAAGAGCGCCGTACGTGCCCCACCGATATGCAAGAAGCCAGTGGGCGAGGGGGCAAAACGGGTAACTACAGTATCGTTTGCGGTGGCCATCTTTCTCCGCTTGCGCTCAGGCGCACTTTCCTCTTTTTTCCATTGTGCAATGCAACGGACGAGCGCCCCTAACATAGCGGGAGCGCCTCTTCCACAGCGTGCTCGGGGCTATTGGAAGGCGCGATTTCACGCAACGCGCGAGGGGGTGGAAAGCTTCCTCGAGCGCGAGCGTGGCCAGCTACCGCTTTGGCTTGCAGTAGGATTCGGCACTGGCATTGCGACGTGGTTCGCTTTCGCCGGCCCGGCGGCCTGGGTTGCCATCCTATGTGTCGGGCTAGGAATGGCTGTTGCCGGCTTCGCTTTCGAAGGAGGCCGTCTGGCCCGGTCCATCGGCTGGCTTGGCCTCACAATTGCTGCCGGTTGCGCTCTGATCTGGCTGCGCTCCCAATGGGTGGCAGAACCGCGGCTCCAGAAGCCCGTCGTTGCCGCATTCGAAGCCACGGTCGAGCGCGTGGAACCGATCGCCTCCAAAGGCGACCTGCGTCTCACCTTGCTTCCGAGGGGTGCCTCCCTTCCGCCCCGAGTCCGGATTTCGATCAAGGCGGACGGCGCTCCGCAGGGCATAGCGACCGGGGCCAAGCTTCGGTTGCGAGCCCGAATCGCGCCGCCGCCTTCAATGGCCCTTCCGGGCACGCATGATTTCGCCCGTGACGCATGGTTTGCAGGCCTGGGCGGGGTGGGGCGATCCCTGGGCAAGGTCGAGGTATTGAGACCCGTGGCTCCCAGTGGGCTAGATTCCTTTCGGGATCGCCTCGGGAGACATATTCGGGAGAGGCTTCCGGGGTCCTCAGGAACCATCGCCGAGGCGTTGGCGACAGGAGATCAGAACGCCGTCTCGGAGGAGGACGCAGAGGCAATGCGCCGCAGTGGCCTCGCTCACCTGCTCTCCGTCAGCGGTCTCCACATTGCGGCCGTGATCGGCGCCGCTATGTTTTTGACGCTGAAGCTGCTGGCGTTGAGCGAGCGACTGGCACTGAGGTTCAACCTCGTCGTCGTGGCTGCGGGCGCCGGCGCGCTAAGCGGAATCGCCTATACCTTGCTGACCGGTGCTCAGGTTCCGACCGTGCGCAGTTGCGTCGCGTCCCTGTTGGTACTGCTTGGTGTGGCCCTTGGTCGCGATGCGATCAGCCTTCGCTTGGTTTCTGTCGGGGCGATTGTCGTGCTCCTGTTCCGACCGGAGGCGCTGGCTGGACCGAGCTTTCAATTCAGCTTCGCCGCGGTGACCGCGATCATTGCGCTGCACTCGTCCGGCCTTGGCAAGCGCCTATTCATGCACCGCGACGAAGGGCTCATTGCGCGATTTGGCCGCATGCTTTTCGCGACCGTAGCGACAGGTCTTGCCGTCGAGGTCGCCTTGATGCCGTTCGCGCTCTTCCATTTTCACAAGTCCGGACTCTACGGCGTCGCTGCAAACCTCATTGCGATCCCGCTCACCACTTTCGTGATCATGCCGCTGGAAGCGGGAGCATTGATCCTCGACTTTTTTGGGGCGGGCGGCTTTTTGTGGCAGCTCGCGGGATCAGCGATCGACCTGTTGCTCTGGGTAGCCCACAAGGTTGCCGGCGCGAGCGGAGCTGTAGCGACGCTCGCGGCAATGCCTCGCTGGGCATTCGCCTGTATGCTGTTCGGCTCACTGTGGCTCTGCTTATGGACCACTCGGTCGCGTCTGCTTGGACTCATGCCGTTTGCGATCGGGGCCTCAGCGGCCGCAATGTCGCCCGGGCCCGATATTCTCGTCACCGGAGACGGCAGGCACTTGGCGGTCCTGGATCCGGATGGAACGCCGATGATGCTACGCGACCGGGCGGGGGATTTCATGCTCGATCTGATGAGCGAGGCCTCTGGCTATGACGCCGAGTTGGGAACTCTTGCCACTTCGTCTTTCGGGGCCTGCTCTCGCGACACGTGCATTGCGACCATCCGGCGGGGCGGCAAGGAGTGGCATCTGCTGGCCACGCTGACCTCGACCCGCCTCGATTGGAAGGCGTTTGTGCGTGCCTGCGCTGACGCGGATATCGTGGTCTCCGATCGGAGACTGCCGCGAGCCTGTTCTCCGCGCTGGCTCAAGCTCGACCGTCAATCTTTGACCAGGGCGGGTGGCGTATCGCTCTATCTTGATAGCAGACCTCGCGTTGAGACGGTCAGCGCACGATTAGGGCGTCATCCCTGGGCGCTGGCGAAAGATTGAAATTCCGCTATGCCGCTTCGCTTAATTCATGCGGGAGAGAGCGTATGCCGGAATATGTGATCGAGCGTGACATGCCAGGCGTCGGATCGCTTGGCCAATCCGATCTCAAGGGCGCTTCACAGACGAGCTGCTCCGTCCTTCGAGAGCTTGGGCCGGAAATCCAGTGGGTCCAAAGCTACGTCACCGACGACAAGATCTACTGCATCTACAGAGCGCCGAACGAAGAGATCATTCGAGAACATGCCCAACGCGGGGGCTTCCCGGCGAACAAGATCAGCCAGGTTCGCAATATTATTGACCCGACGACCGCGGAGTAGCCTCTAAGCGCCAAATGCGGAGCCCGGGGCAGGGGGCAGGCGATGGCGACGAGCATCGACATGTTCGCCTATCTGGCGGCGTTCGTCAGCATCATCCTTGCGCTTGCCGTAAGCGACCTGGTCCAGAGCCTTCACCGGCTCCTGAGGGCCCCGACGCCGGGTGAAATGGAGTCTCACGGCCTTAATTGCCGCTTTGACGGTCTTCGGACTGGTCAATGCGAAAATCGCCGATCGATCGATTTCCGTGAAAGCGGCGACGCCTCTAGCGTCCTAACCTCACTCGGCAGACTGCCAGACGGCGAGTTCGCTCCCGGACGGATCGATGAAGTGAAATCGACGGCCTCCCGGAAAAGAGAAGATCGGCTTGGCGATCGTGCCGCCTGCCTTCGACACCGCATCGAATGCCGCTTCGAGATCGTCCACGCGGATCACTGGGAGCGGCGCAGAAAGCGCTTCGGCGGGCTGTCCATTCAAGCCGACATCCACATCGCCTGTCGTCGTGGCTGCATAATCGGGGCCATAATCCGTGAACGCCCAACCAAAGGCCTTGGCGTAGAAGCTCCGCGTCAGCTCGTGCGCGGTGACGCTTGGGAGCTCGACATAATCGATGAGGGCGCTTGCCACTTCAGTACCTGCGGATCAGTCCGGAGAGTCGTCCCTGTATGCGGACCCGGCTTTCGTCATACCGCTGCGCTTCGTAGCGGGAGTTCGCCGGATCGAGACGGATCGTTCGACCCTCGCGATGATAGGTTTTAAGGGTCGCTTCCTCATCGTCGATCAGCGCTACGATGATCTCACCATCGCGCGCCGTGTCGACCTTCCGGATCAGCGCGAAATCACCGTCGAGGATCCCTTCGTCGACCATGGAGTCGCCCGACACCTCCAGGGCATAATGCTCGCCCGGACCGAGCAAGGCAGCCGGTACGGCGAAGCCTTCAGTCCCCTGTAGCGCTTCGATCGGAGTGCCGGCGGCGATCCGCCCGTGGAGTGGAATCTCGATCGTGTCGTTGGAGGCTGCAGGTACGACCAGCCTTGGCGCCACAGCGGCGGGAGTCGCAGATTCGGGCAGCTTCAGGACTTCAAGGGCGCGCGCCCGGTTCGGCAGCCTTGCGATAAATCCCCGCTCTTCGAGCGCCGAGATAAGGCGATGCACCCCGGACTTCGACTTGAGGTCGAGCGCTTCACGCATCTCGTCGAAACTCGGGCTTACGCCAGACTGGTTCAGGCGCTCGTTTATGAAAAGGAGCAATTCATGCTGCTTCGACGTGAGCATCGCGGTTCCCCCAGAGAACAGACAGGGAACGTGTAGGCAACATACTGGGGTCCGTCAAGGCGCCCGATCAGCTTCCGCCGCCCGCGATCCTCGTCTTTGTCTCCGCGATGGCCTTTTCGTTTCGTTTGACTCCGACCAGTTCGCGCGCCGCGTTCATAAACTGCAGGCCATATTCTTGAGCAACGCTCTCCTGCATCTGGGCCTGGGTCTGGGAGACAAGCCCTGGTGCGGCGAGCGCATTCCCCGGCGTGATCTTGTTAAGCTTCACTACGAAAAAGCCCTGACCTTGACCGGATGCAACCGTGCGAACCTTCCCCTGGCTCATGCTGAACAGTACCGCGAGCGGGGGCGGCACCTGGCCGCGGAACTGGGCCAGCTGGATGCGGCGAGCGCTGATCGGCTCGACTTTGACTGGCACAGCCGCGCCTTTCGACGCATCCGCGAGGGAGGCGTTCGCGCCTTTGGCGCCGATCGCATCGGCAAGCTGCTTGGCACGCTGTGAGGCTTGGTCGTTGATCCAATCCTGGACGACCCTGTCCCGAATGCTCGCAAGAGGGGCAGGAGCCGCGGCAATTACTCTCGCTGGAGCGACCATTGCATAGCCTGCGTCGTTCGGAAGCGTTTCGATTACCGGCTCATCGTTCTCCGCCAATTCAAATCCGCTCTTGAGAGCAGGAGCCAGTTCGGGCGCCAGCTTGAAGTTCGGGTCGCTACGGGAACGACCGTCAGCAGTGATCGGTGGGGTCTCGGTAGGCGTAAGCTTGGCTGCGGCAGCTGCCTCGCTGAAGCTCGATCCATCATCCAGCGAGTCCTGGACCTTGGTTACGAGATCTTCGAGCGCGGTCTTCTTCTTCTGAGCGGCAATCTTCGTTGCCAGTTCCGACCGGACTGCTTCGAGCGGCTTGCCGCCCTCACGCTTGATGCCGTCGATCTTTACGACGTGCCAGCCGATGTCGGACTGGATTGGACCGACGATGGACCCGTCCTGCGCGCTGAAAACGGCCGCTGCCACCTGCTGTCCAGCCAGGTCATTGAATTGCTCGCGGGTCTGGGGTCCGACCGAGATGTCGGCGGCGCTCAGTCCGGCGGGGGCCGCCGCGGCCGCGAAAGCCTGTCCGCCGCGCGCGCGTTCCGCGATGGCCTGTGCCGCAGCCCTGTCGGGCACGACGGCCTGGCTGATAATTCGCGTCTCCTTGGGTGCGTAAAGCGCGCGGTTCTGGTTGTAGGCGTCCGCGATCTCCTTGTCGGTCGCCTCCACATTGCCGACCTGATCGGGACCAAACTTCGCGATTCGTAGGATGCGCTGCTCCGGGACGACGTAACGCTGGCGATTCGCGCTGTAGAAGCGATCGAGGTCAGCTTGGGTGGGGTTGAGACCCGCCTTGAAGGCCTCAAGCGGTACGAACGCGACCTCTCCCTGACGCGCCTCGAGAAGCACGGAAGCATAGGGGGTCGCCATCCCGATGGGGATGCGTGCGTTCACCGCTGCAGGCGCGATGAGCAGCTGCTGCAGCAGGCCGTTGCGGATGATAACGCGAACGTCTTCGTCGGTCATCCGCTGCTGCGCAAGGAACTGCGCGTAAGCCTGCTCGCTGAACTGTCCGTTTAGGCCCTTCGTCCCGGGCAAGGTGGCGATTTGACCATCCACCAGCCGCTTCGACAGGTTGAATCCGAACTTCGACGCGAAGGCCTCCAAAGCCCTGGCGTCGATAAGTGCGGTGAGAAGCTGATCGAAATCCCCCGAAATTGCGCCATAGTCGGCCTCGGGATTCTGCTGCCTGACCTGCGCAAGCCGTCGCTCCATCGCGCGTTGCATGTCGCGGTCGCTGACTCGCTGCGATCCCACTTTCGCCATGGTGTCGGCACTGACTCCGAAGCCGCCGCCGCGGATGACGCTCTGTATGTCCCCCATGGCAAAGCCGACGAGGATGAGCAGAAGGATGACCACCATGATGGACGTGCCGACCTTCGAGGTCGAAAGGCGGCGGAAGGAAGCTAGCATTGAGGTCTCGCGTGAGGCCGAAAGGGAAGCGCCGCTTTAGGTGGGGCTTCGCCGGCCATCAAGCGTCGCTTCCAACCGTTCTTCAGGGCCGCTAGGGCCGCGCTCGTCACTCAAGCGGGGAAGATCATGGCGCGCAGGATGTACGTCGTCGGAAATTGGAAGATGCACGGGCTGTCCGTCGATCTGGCTGAGATCGAAGCCATAGCAGCACAAGCGCGAGCATATCCGGCGGTCGACACGGCACTGTGCGTTCCAGCGATCTTGATCGAACGGGCCGCCCGCACCGTGCCAAACTTCACCATTGGCGCTCAGGACGTGCACTTCGCCGAAAAGGGCGCGCACACGGGCTGCGTATCCGCCGCGATGATCGAGGATGCAGGTGCGCATCTGACGATCGTCGGCCATTCCGAGCGTCGCGAAGGCCAGCGCGAGACGGACGAGGAAGTAAGATCGAAGGCCGAGGCAGCACTTACCGCTGGCCTCTCGGTGATCCTGTGCGTCGGCGAGAGGCTCGAGGTGCGGGAGGCAGGGGCAGCAGTTCCTACCGTTTCGGCGCAGCTCGAGGCGTCCCTGCCGCGCGGTGAAGGGGTAGCTCGCGGCGTGCCGAACAAGTTTGCGATCGCCTACGAGCCGATCTGGGCCATTGGAACGGGCAAGGTCGCGTCAACGCAAGACATTGCGGAGATGCATTCGGCGATCCGGGAGCGCTTGCGCGCCTCCTACGGCGACGCCGCGGAGAAAGTACGCATCCTCTATGGCGGATCTGTAAACGCGGAAAATGCAGCTGAAATTTTCGCTGTCGAGGACGTCGACGGGGCGCTTGTCGGGGGCGCGAGCCTTAGTGCCGACAAGTTCATCCCGATCGTTCGGGCAGCGTTCGATGCAAGTCGCTAGTGGGGTTGTCGGAAGAGAAGCACGTCGCGCCATTCACCGTATCCAGGACGAATCAGGACGACCCCATAAACGGTGCCTGCGACGCCCATCGGGAAGGGGCCTGCGTCAGCTTCCGTCCGGTGGAATAAGGTAGGGAATCCGCCGACAAATCCTTCCCTCACGGCATAATCGTGAACTGCTCTGAAGCGACCCGGGATGTCATCGATATCGATATTGCCTAGAGCTTGCCTTGGAACGTCGCGCCATTCAGCACTTTCAGCTGGCAGCAGCACGCAGCCGCAAACCGCTCCGTGACCATAGTCGGCCTGGAAGCCAGTCGGGAATCCTCCAACGAAGCCATGCGTCACGGCATAGCTATTCACCGCGCGCATCAAATCGTGGAATTTCGTCGTCGTGGCGCCTGCTAGCTCAGCGACGGGCACATCTTGCCAAGCGACCTGTCCGGGCTTGATGAATATCGTCCCGCCAACGGTGTCCATTCCGTAGGTGGCTTCGTAGAAATTCGGAAACGCGCCCAAAAATCCCATGTGGGCGGCAGTCGTGGTTCGATGACGAAAGCTTTGCGCCATCAACGTTTCGGGCGTCTCGTGCACGGGATCGGGGAATTGTAGACCGGACCGCGCACGGCCTATTTGTTCTCGTGCTGCCGGGTCAAAGACCGTGAATTCAATCCTTGGATGCGTAATGACCTGCGGATCATCGAAAAAATGGATGAACCAGCTCCATGGGAGGGCAATGACGTAGGCTGACAGAAACATGCCTTCGGCAAGGATCGAACGTCCATCTTCCATCCGCGCAGAAACCTCGACGTCCAGTTCGGGATTTGCGGGGTTCGTCGGCGCCGGGTCTCGAGGATCGAACGAGGAAATGCCGCAGGTAAGGAAAACCGTGCTCGGTCCGGGAATGAAAGGAATGTTCCAGCCGATGCGAATGAACTCATTCGGGTTTCGAAAGGCGGGCACGCTCCAGATCGCGGCACCCTGAGTGCCTTGCATGAAACCGTCGGACTCGGAGTGCCATTCACCCTGCTGACCCGGCTCGATCTGCTTCGTGCCCGGAGTAGTGAAAGGATCTCGAGTGAAGATCCCGCCCGTGTCTGCCACCAGGCCGCTCTCGATACAGTGAAGCGGCTTCTGCCACTCGTTTCTCAGGATGCCTGTGAATTCTCGTTCAGCCATGGCCAGATCCTTCCCTGCGGGAGGCGCTGTACGCGCGGAGCCGAGCACCTCCGCAACACTGAGGACGAATACCACGAATATGCAGTTAGACGAAGTTATTGACGTGGAACAAAGCGTTGAAACCTTGGCCTTCGCTAGCTAGATGGTCGGCGCAAATCCCTGAAAGGCTGTCATGTTCAAGTTTCTTCTGATCATTCAGACGCTCGTTGCCGCTGCGCTTGTCAGCGTCATCCTGATGCAGCGGTCTGAAGGCGGCGGCCTGGGTGTCGGCGGCAGTTCGTCCGGATTCATGACGGCGCGTGGCGCAGCGGACTTCCTCACTCGCTCGACCGCAGTCCTCGGCGGCTTGTTCATTGCGCTTTCGATTTTGTTGGCCGCGATCGCGGGAGCTTCGCGTGAGCCAGTGAAGGTCGATACTTCGCTCGCCAACCAGATGGCTCCGGCGATTCCGCAGCAACAGGGCGCACCTGTTCCTGGCGCTCCGGCGACGCAGCCCGGCCAGCAGCCTGCTGCCCCGGCGCAGAACCAGAACGCGCCGGTCCCGCTCGCTCAGTAACGGCGCCGTAATCAGATTTTTTTCTTATGCCGGGTTGCGCGGTCGCGCAGTTCGCCCCTAAGCCCCGACTCCCATGGCGCGGTTCATTTTCGTCACCGGCGGCGTGGTCTCATCGCTTGGTAAGGGTCTTCTCTCAGCCTCTTTAGGGGCGTTGCTTCAGGCGCGTGGCTATAAGGTGCGCATCCGGAAGTTCGACCCCTATCTGAACGTCGATCCGGGGACGATGTCGCCGTATCAGCACGGCGAGGTCTACGTGACCGACGATGGGGCCGAGACCGATCTCGACCTCGGTCACTACGAGCGGTTTACGGGCGTCTCCGCGCGCCAGTCCGACAACATCACGACGGGCCGCATCTACCGCGACATCATCGCGAAGGAGCGGCGCGGCGATTTTCTTGGCGCGACCGTTCAGGTCATTCCGCACGTCACCAATGCGATCAAGGAATTCGCTCTAAGCGATACGGCTGATTGCGACTTCGTAATTTGCGAGATCGGCGGAACGGTCGGCGATATCGAAAGCCTACCCTTCATTGAATCGATCCGGCAGCTTCGGAACGACCTAGGCCGCGGCAATTCGGTAAGTGTCCACACGACGCTCGTGCCGTGGATCGCGGCGGCCGGCGAACTCAAGACCAAGCCTACCCAGCAGTCGGTTCGGGAGATCGCGAGCCTTGGCGTTCAGCCCGAAGTCCTGCTGTGCCGCTGCGATCGACCGCTTCCCGACAGTGAGCGGGAGAAGATCGCTCTTTTCTGCAACGTGCGGAAGTCGGCGGTCATACCGGCGCTCGACGCCCGGAACATCTACGATGTGCCGCTTCAATATCATGAAGCCGGTCTCGATGACGAAGTGCTCTACGCCTTCGGCATTACCGACGCACCCCGGCCCAATGTCGCTCGCTGGGCCGAGATCATGGACCGCATCGACCATTACGACAGCGAAGTCACGATCGGCGTCGTCGGAAAGTATGTCGGCCTGCCGGACGCCTACAAGAGCTTGCGCGAAGCTTTGGTCCACGGCGGAATTGCCAATCGCGCGAAGGTGAACATCCAGTGGCTCGACGCCGAGATGTTCGAACATCCCGACGCCAAGCTCGCCGAAGAGTTAGAGCCTCTTCACGGAATCCTCGTGCCGGGTGGGTTCGGCGAGCGCGGCAGCGAGGGCAAGATCGCATCCGTCAGGTTCGCGCGCGAGCGCAACGTGCCCTTCTTTGGAATTTGCCTGGGCATGCAGATGGCTTGCATCGAGGCTGCACGTAATCAGGCCGGCATCCAGGAGGCCTCGACTACGGAATTTGGTGAAACCTCTGAGCCAATCGTCGGCCTGATCACCGAGTGGATGAGCCCGGAAGGGCTGCAGGAGAGGGCTGCGGGCGGAGACCTGGGAGGCACGATGCGTCTCGGCGCCTATCCTGCCAAGCTTGACGGCAATAGCGTCGTTCGCGGACTCTACGGCCAGGATGAGATTAGTGAGAGGCACCGTCACCGTTACGAGGTGAATATTCACTACAAGGATGCACTGGAGAAAGAGGGTCTCGTCTTCTCCGGAATGAGCCCCGACGGACGTCTTCCGGAGATTGTCGAACGTCCGGACCACCCCTGGTTCATCGGCGTTCAGTTCCATCCGGAGCTCAAGAGCCGCCCGTTCAAGCCGCATCCTTTGTTCGCGGGCTTCATCGAAGCCGCGGTGAAGCAGTCGAGGCTGTTCTAAGGAACAGGGGTGGACGGCGTTGGTTTGGGCGGCGAAAGGACGCTTCCCATGCTCGCGACAATCGCCATCATCCTGATCGTATTATGGTTGGCCGGCTTGCTCGTCTTCAAGACGGCCGGCGCGCTCATTCATATCCTGCTGGTGATCGGTATCATCATGCTCGTCCTGCACTTCGTCCGCGGCCGGCGGAGCGTCTAGTTTCAGCCGTTGCGGGCGGCAATGGCCGCCCCTAAATGCCGGCAATGACCAATACCGTCTCTACTCGTGTCGCGATTCTTGGCTCCGGACCTGCGGGGCTCACGGCGGCGATTTACGCCGCTCGCGCGGGGCTCTCGCCCATCGTGATCCAAGGCATCCAACCCGGCGGTCAGCTGACGACCACTACGGATGTCGAGAATTATCCCGGCTTTCGTGACGTCATCCAGGGTCCATGGCTCATGGAGGAGATGCAGGCGCAGGCCGAGCATGTCGGAACGCGCATGGTTTGGGACCATATATCAGCGGTTGACCTGAAGAGTCGGCCGATCCGGCTGACCGGGGACAGCGGCACGCAATATTTCGCCGATTCGCTGATCATCGCCACGGGTGCCCAGGCGAAGTGGCTCAACCTTCCCTCGGAAGAGCATATGAAGGGCAGGGGCGCGTCAGCCTGCGCGACGTGCGACGGATTCTTCTACCGGGGCAAGCGCGTCGCCGTGATCGGCGGCGGCAACACCGCGGTCGA
>Ga0070664_100000440_pt1 | contig 31260 bp, 31 predicted proteins | sample KBSC73metaG_FD_65863 | JGI IMG/M metagenome (GOLD analysis project Ga0070664, IMG submission 65863) | Corn rhizosphere microbial communities from Kellogg Biological Station, Michigan, USA - KBS C7-3 metaG | ecosystem: Host-associated > Plants > Roots > Rhizosphere > Soil ... | reverse complement strand
ATGGCGTCCTTGCCCCCGAGCAACTTCTGCAGATCGGCAGGGGCATTCGCCAGGAGTCCTGTCTGGGAGAGCTTGTCGATCGCGGTGCCCAGTTCGCCGGCCAGCGCCTTGGTCATGGAAGCGTCCGAATCGCCCGCCGCGGCAAAGTTCGAAAGACTGTCCGCAGCCCACTTCATCGCGTCCTGCTTTTCCGCGAGTTTTGCGGCGAACTTTTCGCGCATGGCGTCGGAAGCTTCCCAGGAGGATGCATCGAGCTTCTCGCTCGCGTCTTTGCGGATGCGTTCGATCTCGTCCTGAAATTCTTTATCTTCATTCGGCGTGATCACGTCTTGCTTCTTCAGTTCGTTCAGAGTGCCCTGGAGATCGGCTGCGATGTCGTTGGCAAGCATTCCCTTTTCCGCGGCCGGAGTGCGCTGCGGCATCATCAGCGCAATTGCGAGAAATGCCACGGCCGGTACGATCGCACCGAGCTTTCGCCATGCACGCAGGCGGGGCATGGGTAATTGCGAGAAGCCGGCGATCGTACGGCTACTCACCCATGCAGGGTCCTGTATTTCAAGCACAGCCAGGAGCGTGCCCTCACCACCTTTCAGGGAGTCGGCGAGAGCCGCGATCTGCTCGGGCCGATAGGAGCGCGACAAAGTGAGCAGCACAGCAGGAATGGAAGCAATTACGGGTGCGAACCAGAGCCAGTTCAAGGCGGACGCGGCACGTGGAATAAATAATCGACAGCTGATCGCAACGACGCCTGCCGACAGCAGACTACCGAAAGCCCAGCGCGGCCAGATATCGAGAAACACACCGATCGTGAGACGGCGCCGCAGTCGGCGCAACACCGAAGCAACTGGATCTGGAAGAGGATTCATGGGAACGCGTCTCCGTGCGAGAGAGTGTATATCTTAGACACCGAAAGGGAAGCGCGAGTTCGTATAAATTCTCATTTCATCGGACGACCGGAAAAAGGAAGATCAACATAAGATCCCAAAATAGATGTGAAGCAATTGGAGCTACCAGATCATCCGTCGCCGAATAAAGCCAGCTCCAGAAGAATCCGCACCCGAAGGCCGCAATTAGAATGAGAGGATTGAACGCAGCCCAATGCGCGAGAGCGTAAATCGCCGAGCCGCAGGCAATGCCGGGCATTCTTCCGCAGCGTTCGATCAAATAGCGCGTCAGAACCCCACGCCATAACATTTCTTCCGCTGTCACAATCAGGATCAGGGTTAGCGCAACGAAGAGTGGCGTGTGGCCTTCTTTCCAGGAGTAGAGTGTTCGGGCCGAACCTTCCCAACCCGGCCAGAGGACCCGCAGAAGTCTTATCGCCGGCAGCGTGATCCCATAAAGCGCCACTCCGCCGATGAGGCCGGTGAGGAAGTGAAACGGAGTTGGTTTTATATGATGGCGAACGGACGGTAGAAGCAATGTCCCGACAAATGCGATGCCCATCACCACAGTCATTCCCAACCACCTGTCTCGTACACCGCCAAAAGCGATCGCCAACCCAGCCAGGGTAAAGAGGAGAAGCGTCCAGAACTGCGAGGCGGTTATTTCCTTTGCGGACGGAAGCGCCGAAAAGAGTCGCAGACTCAGCGGAACGGCGCGATTCGTTCTGTCCAGAATTGGCTGGACGTGGGCTGCCGTAAAAGGAGTCGTGGATAGAACGAGATCGCGTTTAGCCGGGGCGGGGTCTCCATCCAGTCCTTCAACCAGCATTTCAAGTTGCGCGCTCGTCGACAGCGGTTGTTCCATGACAGCTTCCATGATTCGAACGGGAACGCGCATGAAGGCCACTGGCACAGGACAGATCCATACAGGCAGATTCAACCCTTCTGCCACGGTCCGTACAACATTTCGCAGGTCGATCCGATCCGGTCCGACGATTTCATAGACACTGCCTGGACATGGCTTCTGAAGGGCGGCAATCACAGCCGCAGCGACGTCGCGAACGTCGACAGGTCGCATTGGCGATGATCCGTTTCCCACTATCGGGAATATAGGTGCAGTCCGGATCATCAGGGAGAGATGGGCAAGCATGTCGTCGCCTTCTCCATAAATCACTCCCGGTCGGAGTATGGTGCAATCGAGTCCACTGGCTTTGACGATGTCTTCGCCGCGCCACTTGCTATCGTGATAGGGAAGATCGGGAGAGGACCGCGCGACGACAACGCTGATGTGGATCAGGCGCCTCACCCCGGCCGATTTCATCGACGCGACAAGGTTTCGAACCAGTTGGACATGCACGGCCTCGAAGGTCTGAGTCCCTTCCTCACGCTTGATCCCTGCGAGATTGATGACGGCATCGACACCATCGAACAACCGGGTGGTGGGGCGAGACGCGTTGAAACCGGTTCGCCTCGAAAGGATACGCACGGACCATCCGGCAGCTTCGAGCGCCGCGACGACGTGTCGGCCAAGGAATCCGGTGCCACCCACAACGGCAGCGGTTCTCATATGAAGCACTCCCTTCTGCGACGATGACGCTTCATGTCATCAGCGTGTCCATCAGTTGAATGACGGTTCTTCGAATCGGGCCGGTCAGCGGCAAGCCGGAAAGCTTGATCAGTCGCGTTACCACGTCCAGACTCTTCTCCAGCAGGACGTTCGTTTTCGTCTGGCCTCTCGATGTGTCGTTGATCCAGAAAAGTATGATTCCCATCTGAAACATCCAGAGAAGGTAGGGTAGATGCCGCTTTAGATCCCTGGGTCCGGGAGTCCGGCTCCCTTCCATTGCGCGTCGGAAGAACTCGATATCGTGCTCTCGAATTTCGCGGGTCTGCCGGCTGAAGGGCGAAAGTGGGAATTCGGGGTTCGTATGTCCACTCAACGCGCCCAGCAGCTTCCGGCTCGGCGCAAAATACGCAAGTTTCACCTCGATGATCTTTCGTAGCCGTTCCTTCAGATCGTGGCTTTCACCCAGTGCTTTCTCGAGGCGGGGTTCCATGTCTCTTCTGGCCTGGTCGTAAAAGGCGAGTACAATCGCGTTCTTGGAATCGAAGTAGTAATAGGCGGCGCCGATCGCCACTCCGGCACTTCCTGCTATTTCACGCATCGTGGTGGAATCAAATCCCCGGTCGTGAAACATCTCCAGCGCCGCCTTCAGTATCCGGTCTCTGGTTTCCTCACTCTTGGTTCTGGCCTTTATTTCATCGGGCATGGGGGAATTGTCACCTCATGTAAACGGTTTTTCAGTTCCGACTCGCTCTTCAGGCGAAGAAGGCTGGAGACGCTCTTCCGATTTCGGGAGACTGCTTCAAAGGCCTGTCTGGCCATGGGACGAAGCATTGGTGAGGCCAGCCTTCCTGCCCAACGACGGTATTTTCGCAAGGCCCAAAGACACACGATGAAGGCATTGTCACCAAGCCAGACCTGACCATCGTTGCTGACAACAGCCAGCTCTCCGCCGGGCAGACCCGGAAACATCCGGCGTGCTTCTTCGGAATCGGAGGCCATCAGGCGGACATCCAGATAGGACGGCTGGAATCGCAGCCAGTCTCGGACCCCTGTACACAGTCCGCAATGGGAGTCGTACATCACAAAAAGAGTTTTCAATTTATCCTCCTTTATTGAACGGCGATGCGTGAATCGGGCGGCACGGGAGGCCTGTCCATCGATTCCAGTCCGCGGATGCGAAGCCGATTGAAGACATACAAATTGAAAAAGTGCATCGCTCCCAGTACCAGCAGAATTGTGCCGAGCTTGGAACTCACCAGCTCAATAGCGGCTCTCATGGTCTCTGCACTGCGGTCGGTCGTCAGGGCCTGTGTAACGTAGCCGACATTGATCAGGTAAAAGCCCACTACCAGCAGATGGTTCACGGATTTCGCGAGTTCCGTATTGCCCCGGAAGGCGTCCACCAGAAACACCCCGCCGTTCCTGTGCAACGTCCGCGCCACCAGGACGGTGGCTGCAAGACTGATAACGATGTAAACCAGATAGGACGCTACGATGTACATTTCGGCCTCCAGTTCTGAACGTGTTCAAATAGAGAGTGCTCCCGAGGCATCCGCCGTGTCAATTTAAATTTGAATGCGTTCAAAAATGAAGATACGCACCCCGGGGCGGAACGGCCGGCGTATGGTCTCGGCAGAGGCACGCTGGTAGTGTCCAATCATCCGGTGTCGTGCGGGACCGACCACGATCATCCTGGTGACGAACTTCGAACGAAGGTGATGAATGGGAATGACGGCGCTCTGCGCTCGGGAGGTTTCCGGACGTTGCGGTTTCGCTACCGACTTCGACTGTCGTGCCGATACCTGAGACAGGGGACCTGAGCATCGGCGATCTGCTGAGAAATTATTTGCTGCAACCCTTCTTCGTTTCTTCGAACCCTTCGAACAATCGCCGCGCATTCGCGCCGGCAAGCGTTTCCATCCGGTGAGGCTGGCCCTTTTCGACCGTGTACCGGGCGACGGTGCCTTTCGATCGAAGATATTCCGCTTCCGATTTCATCTCGTCGTGCCACATGTATTCGTCCAGTTCGCCAACGTACATGAAGACGCACAATTTTGAAATCGCCTGCAGCCTGGCTGCGCTGGGTTGCCACATGTAACCTGGGAACGCCGTGACGGAGAGAAAGTATTGCGGGTTCGCCGCCGCTACATGGAATGCCGCGATTCCTCCGTTCGAAGGACCGGCGATGTGGAATTTGTTACCCTGGATCTTGTAGTCCGCCAGAATCAGTTTCAAAAATGCCGGAAAGATGCGAGCCCCGTCCTCGAAGAACAGCTGACCGTCCGGCGCCGCGGGCGCGATCACGATGTATCCACGCCTTTCCGCCTCTTCACGAAAATTTCGATTCAGGATGCTGTCGACGGTACCCATGTTTTGCGGGCCGCCGCCGAAGGCCAGGACGGCCGGATATGCCTTACTCCGATCGTAGCCGCTTGGAAGAACCACTTTGTATTGCACGGTTGTACCCGAGACTTTGACGGTCTTTTCGAGGAGTTCCGCATGAATGGGCTGAGAAGTTAAATAGACGGCCGCCAGGGCAATGCACCGCACCCACATCGAACATGAATTCTTCATTCGGAGAACTCTATATGATGATTCTCCTGCGATCAATGCCGGCTGTTTCCGTATGAACGCACGTACAGGCCGAGTCAGTCGCCTGGAGCGGATATCAATGAGTACGCAATCAGCGCAGCCCCAACCAGGGTCGGAATGAGACCCGCAAGATATACCTCCTGGTTCTTTATGATCACCACCAGGAACACCATCAGGGCGATACCGGACGCGGCAGTGATCATCCCGCCCAGCAGGATGGCTCGCGAGCGGCGCAGTGCCGACTTCTTTTCGTCTTCACGAAGATACTCCAGAGCCGCGGCGGGTCCGCTTCCCATTTCGGCGATCTTCTTGACAGTTTCGCTTCTGTAAAACGCTTCGCGTTCCCGGTTGTAGTCATAGTTGATGCTGCTGGGCGGCTCTTCCTTCTGCCTTACCGCTTCCCGCAATACCTGCAGTACCGGTTCGGAAATCGTCCCCTGCATCTCGGCGAATTTCTTCAAAGTTTCGCTGCGATAGAACGCTTCTCTTTCCGCTCGTCGCGCATTGACCCAGGCCTTTACGGCCAGATACGAACAAACAGCAATGACGACCAATACAATCCAGGTGTTTTCGATCAAGGTATCCTCGCTTTCATGTTGTAGGACCGGCTCTCCGGCATGGCGGTTGCATTTTCTTGCGGGAATGGGTGCACCGAAAGAAAATGCAACGGACCGGCTGCACGATCAGTCTTACCGGTGGAGGCAGAGGTTGGACGCTCGAGAAGATGAGGAGGATGTCGACACCGTACTGGCAGGGGACATTTCCGCTTTCGAACGTATCGTACAGCGATGGCAGCGTCCACTGGTCAACCTTGCCTACCGGTTCTGCCGGGACCGCAGTCGCGCGGAGGACATGGCTCAGGAAGCTTTTCTGCGAGCTTTCCGAGGGCTTAAAAGTTGGCGCAGAGATGCGGCGTTTTCGACATGGTTATTTGCGATCGCGACGAATGTGTATCGTTCGGAGTTGCGACGCCTGTCGGAATGTACACTGCCACTCGATAGCGTGGAATGTCTGGCGGCGTTGAATGCAAATTTGATCGACTCAACCGATGAAGACCGCGACCGGGCCGTCCGGCGTTTGGTATCTGCCCTGCCGGGAAAGTACAAGGAGGTACTCGTGCTGTTTTATTTTCATGAAATGGATATATCCGCAACGTCGCGGAGTTTGGGTTTGCCCGAAGGCACGGTCAAAGCCCGGTTATCTCGCGGCAGAAAAATTCTGCGAAGTAGATTGCCGCAATTTCTTGGAGAATTGCATTTGAAGGAGGCGCAATGAAGCCTGACGAACTCGATCGCGTACTTTCGCGGGAATCCGAAATCATTCCGTCGTCAGGTTTCGTCCGATCGGTGATGGCTGCGGTGCGGAGTGAAGCTGCAGCGCCGCCACCAATACCGTTCCCATGGAAGCGAGCAATGCCTGGGCTATTGGCTTGCTTGGTTGCGATCGCCTGGAGCGTGGTGGATGCCTTTCGTTCTCCTGCGCCGGCTTCTGCGTCCGTGATTCCGCAAGCGGCGACGCACTGGATCGACGGCGTTGCTCCCCTGCTCGAAAAAGCACAGATCTTCGGTGCGGAATGGGTGCTTCTCGGCCTTCTTTTGACGTATGCCGGATTGAAACTGACGTGGCATCTCGCCGGCCGCCGGATGTAGACGTCGAACCCCGCCTACCTGCTGTTTACCCAGTCCCAGCGCGCTCCGGCCTGTTGAACGATGCGCGGAATATCGGTTTCAATCAGATAGTTCTTCTCAACGAGATTCGCCGCAGCCTTTCTAATGAGATCGAGGTACACCTCCCTACTTCTGTAGCGTTCTTCGATTGAAGGCCGCGGATCATTGGCCAGTTCACGCTCGGCCTTCGTGCGTGCGAAGGGAACAAATGAACCGGTGAGTGCCACCAGTTCGGTTGGGGGGCCTGAACGGTCGCTGAAAAAATTCCATCCCAGATACGTTGCAAGCGGGACTTCGATCTCGGGCATCCGGATGCCCGGAAGATCGTTGCCATCGGAATCGACTTGAGGAACAAGCATCGGAAACGACGACGCAACTTTGGGAGGTTCCTGTGCAATGATTCCTCTCGACAGGAAGTCCTTGCCGTAATCCACACGATAGGCTTTGTGAATATTCGTATCTCCCGGTGCCTTGAGATTGGGAATTCGTGGAAACATCAATTTGTCTGGGGATACCAGGGTGTCATTGCTGATTTGGGGATACGCGCTGGGTGGTGGCTCAACGCCGTCGGCAATCCAGGCATTCAGCGCCAGAAGCAGCCTTCTTGCAGCCCATCGATAGTCGAGCGGATCCTGCAATTGCTGCCCATTCCCGCGCGTCGGCGGAAATGCCGCGACGCCATGCGATCCGCCAGTGTAGAGATAGGCTCGAACGTTCGGCATCATCGGCGCGTCGGCCTTTCCATCGACGGTTGTTGTGAACAGTGATGCCGCGCGTCCCCAGTATTCATGAGACGAATTCGTGTACATGACTTTTGGCATGAACGCGTCCTTCATCCGATGCGTCAGCAGACCGTCGCGTTGACCCGTCACGGGGTCCTGTTGATCGGTATCGGTGAACGGAAAGATGTCCACTGGATAGAAGAAACTGGTAAATGGGCCCGCGGTACGGGAAGGCAATGCGAACCGATTGTCAAAACTTCCGCGGCCGCCGCCCGCGACGTGCGACATCACGCCGTCGAAGACTTTGCGGCGACGTTCGTCTTCGTTGAATCCGTAGTAGAGGTAGGTTCTAAGAAATCTGCCGCTTTGAGAAATTCCAAAGGCGACGGCGCGTTTCACGGCGCCCTGGGTTAGAGAGAACTCCGGTGTGGATCCGTATTTCAATTTGGAGATCGTATCCCGGACGGCAGCGGCACCAAGCCCGGCGATGGGTGGGTCCTGCGATTTGTAAACAAGTTCATAAATCCTGTGCGGTTCAAATCCATCGTTCATGTGAATGCTTTTCTTGTCCGCGGTGAAATCCCAGCGCTCTCGGGGGATTGTTCGGCGCATTCCTTCGACCGAATCCCGCACAGTCAGGACGTTGGCCGGATCTTTCGGATCGACGACCGCATAAGCGGCGTCCGTTAGAGCGAGTTCCGAGACCTTCTGTGCCGGAGTAAAGTCGCTGCGAACCATTCCCTGAATGGGGCGGCCATCGGATTCTTTGGCGGTCGGAAGATAGGCGCGGACAAGCCCTTCACGGTCCGGCGCATCGAATTGCCAACCCACCCACAGCAATGTGAAACCCTGAGTCAGCAGAAAGCTGTCGCCGAGATCGGCATCGGTTTTTGGGTCGACGCTGTTGCCGGATGCCAGGTTAAAGAATCCGAGCATTCCTTTAGTTCCGCGATTCGCGACTTCAAACAGAACCGTTCCGTTTCCTCGCGAGGCGTCGAAGGGTTTGAGCATGTAGAAGTCGGATGAGAACTCCACTTTGCCGCGTGCGTTCTTTGGCGCCTTTTTAATGTCCGCGATGATCTTGTTGGCGCCGATGCCTGGATCGACTTCGAAATAGATCTTTCCCGAAATCCTCTCAAACACTCCAGCCTCGCCGAAGGCCTTGCCACCAAGGAGTTCGGTGCGGGAGCTGACCTCGATCCGTACGACTTCCGCGCGTGCGGATTGCGCAAAGGCTGCGAGCAGAAAAATCAGAATCGAACGTTTGAACGCCATACGGACCTCCTCGGTTTTGCAGAAGGATATACGTTAGGGTTGCAGGTTGGAAATAGCGGGTTTTCATGACACAAAAGGAGGGCAGCACGAACGAGACTTCAGTCGAGATCGTGCGGGGGGTGGTACCAAAGCCGAACTGTTTATGAATGCATTCTGAAAAATTTCCCTTGGGAACCACACCTCGCGTCATCGCAAAGAACGCGATGGCGCGGCCCTCCTGACTCAGGAGGGCAGTTTAGTGGGTTTCGCTCCTGAAGCGTAAGCGCGCCATTGGTGCCGGGACCGGCCCAGATGGCGCCTAATTGCAGTTTTTTACGCAGCGGCATCGCGTGCGAGACGCAATGCCGCTGCCTGAGGTCTATTTACTTGCTCAGTTGAATTTGAGCATTGGGGAATACCCTGAGAAGATCCATCACGCCCTGCGCAGACATCGGGAAAGGCCCATCGAGGTCGCCGGGTTTGTACTTCGCGATCATTTCCGGTTTTGCGTCGCGGTCCACGATGACGCCGAACCAGGGGAGCATCATTTCCTGGCCTGTCATTTCACCCCAGGCGACAGGCTGACCCGGAGTTGGATTTGAAGCATTGTTTGCGGAATTATCGTGGTGGGCGGTAACCACCATGCGGGTACCTTTTGGCACGTTGATGGGTTTTTCCAATTCGTAGCCCAGCTGCCAGTGGAAATTGAAATTGGCGTTCAGCACGGTTTGTTCGTGGCCATCGGGGAAGATCAGGCGATACGACATATCTTTGCCTCGAAGGTGCATATGAGGCATGAACCATGCCAGCTCCGCATCCCGAGTGAATGTCATTTCACCAACCGTCTCGTAATTGGCGGCACCGGCGGGAATCGGTTTGCGAATGTCGACCAGGTGTTCGGGCGCCATGATCACGAACTGACGTTTTGCCGGTGCTTTCGCAAGAGTGAACCCGACCATCGTCCTGTCCGAAGTTTCCTTGCCGTTCGGCGTGTAGTGAACTTCGATGCGGATGGGTTTACCACCGGGAATCAGCTTCGCCGAATCCGTATAGCGGAAGTCCAGCGGCTGGCTGCCCGGTGCATAGACGGCTTCCATGGTCATGAATGCACCCTGTCCGGTTTGCCGTTCCTGATTTCTCACGAAGACATCGGAGTAGGAGCCGACGCCCTGGGTACCGCTGACGCTGGCGAAACGAAACGCCTGAGACCCATTGGCAACAGGATCTATGCTGGCGATATTCGGCAGAGGAGCAACGTTGCCACCGTTGACAGTGACAACTCCCGCCCCATTCACCGCCTGTCGAAGAACCACAGCTCTGATCTGTGTCGCTTCCGGCACCTGAACAATCACATGATGAACGACCGACGGATCGCCGGGCTTGATTTCGATCGACGAAACCCATGTGTCCTCTTTAAATGGGCTGGGAACGATGTATTCCATGATTTCCCCCGCGCCATTCGCGACGATGGGCTGATCGAAAGGCATGGAGACGACGACGTCCGGCTGAATCCGCCACCCGTCTTTCCATTCCGGTTTAACAGACGGTTTATCTGCAGCATTACCTTCGTTCGATCCGCTGTCGGCCCAGGCTGCCAGAGTCTTGATGTCCGCTGCGGTGAGCTTTGGTGCATTGCGATAATCGCCAAAATGAGGATCGGCAAACCACGGTGGCATTTTCTTGCTGACGACGGCGGTCTTGATCGCCTTCGCCCACGGACGCGTGTTTTCATATGTCAGAAGCGACATCGGACCAATTCCGCCGGGTCGATGGCAAGTCTGACAATTGTTCTCGAGGATCGGCAGGACATCTTTATTGAATGTCACCGATGTGGCCTGATCGGATGGCTTTGAAGAGGAAGGTGTTCGTTCGGTCGCCAGTGCCGTCATCGCCGTTAGCAGGACGAGTACCAGGTATCGAGTCATACTGTTCTCCCCATGGAAGGTTGTTGCCGTTTGCCAGTTGTCTGAAAGTTGCGAGGGGGTCTTGTTGCCGACGTTCGACTCATGCCCTCTCAAAAAGAAAGCACGACATTCCTCGAAGACTACTCCAGCGGTTTCACCGGAATGTCGAAGTGTGCGGTGTTCACCACACCGTTGCGCTGAAACTGTACCCACACGCGATACGTCCTTGCGCGTGCGAAGACCGTGTTGAATTGAATGTCCGGTCCACCTTCGGCGATGAATGGATGTGTGTGGACAAGATCGATCAAATCGTCGCTGGCAGACAGCATGTGTCCCCACACTCCAAGGTACTTCTCAAGCCCATCGCCGGGATTGACGCGAAAACGCAACTGAGTTTCCTGTCCAGCCAGAGGTTGCGGAGGAACCGTCACGAGATCCACCTGAAGGTTCTCCGATTTCTTTGACGAATAATCCCGTGTGAGGTTGACTTTGGGCGCCGCTTTGCCCGGTACGATGAGCGTGTTCGCGATCAGCTGAGGTGTCGCCCCGTCGGGATAGAAATCGCCCAGTACCCGATACGTTCCGGGTTTAGGAAATACGATGTCATAGAAAAAAGCCTTGAGCCCGTCATCCCATATCGGATGGTCGTGAACAAAGAATTGAAGGTCGTCACTGATGAAGAACGCGTGAAACAGTTTTTCGTGGATGACCTGGAAGTTCGAAACAGGAAGATTCTTCCAGGGATCGAAGATCTCGAATGCGATGTGTTCCTTCTTTCCGGCCTTCAACGGGCTCGGCGTGGCTGAGACGTGAACATGGAATTCCGCGGAGTCCGGAATTCCGGCAACCATGGCCATTCCGCATTTCGGACACTTTCCCGGAGAGTTGGACCGCATGTTCGGATCCATCGGACAAATGTAAACGGGATCCTTGACGTTGGTGGCCGCGGGCGGAGCAGTATCCTGCGCGGAGAGTCCGGCGACCGCGAGACACAGGATGAAAAGGATGAATGTCGCACGCATGGTTTGTTGCGCCGATTATCCACCCGGAGTGGTCTGCATGCAAGAAACCGAATTTGTAGTGGCGGTCTATGAAGGTTTGAAGGAATTCCATTGAGGAAAAGCGCTTCCCCTCCTGAGTCAGAAGAGGTGGCGCGAAGCGCCGGGCTGGTTCCAAAGCGAACCCTGTGGAATTGCTGCTTTGGAACCACCCCTCGCGTGATTGCTGCGCAATCACGCTGCCCTCCTAGCTTTAGGAGGGCAGTCTTCGCATCTTCCAGGATGACCGCCCTACATCCACGCCGAATCTCTAGTTCTTGACTTCAGACTTGCTACGGGACGACGATTCGACTGAATGAAGCGTTTCATTTCCGTCGTCATGTTTCTATGCGTCCTGAGCGTCGTCATGAAATTGCGCGCTCATGATGTCATCACCACGAAGCTGACATGGGACAGAGAGATCTCTCGCATCGTTGTTCTGCGCTGCGCAGTCTGTCATCACACCGGAGGCCGCGCGTTTTCACTGATGACATACGCCCAAGCGCGACCGTGGGCGGTTGCCATCAAGGAAGAGATTCTTTCGAGGCGGATGCCTCCGTGGGGAGCTGTTAAAGGATTCGGAGATTTTCGCAATGACCAGGGACTCACCTCCGAACAGATCGAGTGGATCACTGCGTGGGTGGGTGGCGGCGTGCCGGAAGGCGATCCCGCGGATCTGGAAACGAATCCGAAAATTCCCGAACCTGCTTCACCCGTATCCAGGACGGGTGAGCTCGTGGTCAGCGGCGACGTCCGGCTGACCAGGGACTTCACGGTGGACGGTATTCTTCCGCTTTCAGTACCGGACCAGCAATCGATGCAAATCATTGCCACACTCCCCAGTGGCCGCGTCGAACCGCTGATCTGGTTGTACGAGTACAAATCGAAGTTTGCTCACCCGTTCCTTCTGCAGACTCCATTAAAACTCCCGAAGGGCACGTTGATCGTCGGTGTCCCGAAGACTTCGAAAATCGCCCTGCTTCCCGCGACAAATCCGCCGGTTGCGGCTCCTTGAAAAAATTGGCGTTCCGAGGTGAAGGGCGAGTATCGTGAACCAGAATCTCGACGGGCATCTCCATAATTTTCATTCCAGGGAGGAGCGGAGAATGACTGAAACCAAATATGTCCGATGGACATGGCGTGTGGGATTCTTCGCGCTGGCCATTGCTGCTATCCTGCCGATCTCTCGAGTCGCAACGTCACAGACACGGACCGGCGTCCCTACTTTCACAAAGGACATTGCGCCGATCTTCCAGGAGAAATGTCAGGCGTGTCACCGGCCCGATTCCATAGCGCCGATGTCTCTGCGGACTTTTGAGGAGACGAAGCCGTGGGCCAGGGGCATTCGGGAAAAGGTCATCACCCGGAACATGCCTCCATGGGGCATCGATAAATCTGTCGGCATTCAACATTTCGCCAATGATCGCTCTCTCAGTGATCAGGAGATCGACACGATCGTGCGCTGGGTCGACAGCGGTGCGCTGCAGGGCGATCCGAAAGATATGCCTCCGGTCAAGCAATGGCCGGACGACGCAAAATGGAATTTCTCGGAAATGTACGGGCCGCCGGACCTGGTTGTGAAATCCCCGCTCTACACGGTTCCCAAAGTCGCGATGGATGCCTGGTACAAGCCCACCGTGGATACGGGGCTGACCGAACAGCGCTGGGTTCGAGCCATCGAAATTCATCCGGTCACTGCGAAGGGACGCAAGGTGACGCATCATGCACTGGCCAGGCTGTTGCAGCAGGAACCTGGAGTCGCGGTAAACCCTCTGGATAATGGAGGCGCCGCGGCGGGCGTGGCTACGGCCGACGGTCTATTCATGGAATGGGCTGTCGGAAAGCAGGGCGAGATCATGCGTCCCAATTCGGGGAAATTGATGATGCCCGGCGCGAAAATTGTCTTTGAAGTGCACTACCATTCCGTTGGAGAAGAAGTTACCGATCAGGTGGAGCTTGGAATTTACTTCTATCCCAAAGGGCAGGAGCCGAAGTACCGGCAGGTGTTGGGTCTGTTCACCGGTATTGTCGGGGGCAACCGCAACATCGACATCCCACCGAACTCCCTTTACGTCACGCAGGGTACGACGATGATGAGGCAGGCCGGGCGGATCGAAAACTTCCAACCACACATGCATTGGCGCGGCAAGGCGATGTCGGTTGAGGCGATATTGCCCGACGGCACAACAAAGTTGTTGAGCAAAGTGGACCGATTCGAATTCGCATGGATGACCAACTACATTTACGCCGATGACGCGGCACCGTTGCTTCCACGAGGAACCACTTTGAAGGTTACCGCCTGGTACGACAATACGAAGAACAACAGGAACAATCCCGATTCGGACCAATGGGTCGGTTTTGGCGATCGCACCGTGGATGAGATGGGTCATGCGTGGATCAATATCACCTACATGAGCGATCAGGAGTACGAGGCCGAAGTCGCGACGAGAAAACAATCCGCTGCCAATCTCAGCAAGTAGACCAATGAAAGTTTTCCAGCTTTGCGGGCGGTACATTGTTTCGCTTGGAGCAGTCATTGCTGTGGTCTTCGCAATTTTCCTCTTTGGCTTCTCAGCGCCGATGCGTGGACAGGCGCCTGCAGAAATTCAGATTACTCCGATACGCGAATCGGGCCAGAGCGTGACGGGTGCGTTCGAAGGATGGTATCCGAATCCGGACGGCACGTTCAGTTTGCTGATGGGATATCTCAATCGTAATTCGACGGAAATCCTGGATATTCCCGTCGGTCCAAACAATCGGATCGAACCTGACGGTCCCGACCAGGGGCAGCCGACCCATTTCCTGCAACGCCGTCAGTGGGGAGTGTTTCGCATTATCGTGCCCAAAGACTTCGGAAACAAGAAGCTCACATGGACCATCATCGCCAACGGCCAGGAAACATCGATTCCGATGAGTCTGAATCCACTTTGGGTCGTGGAGCCTTTCAAAGACGCGGGCAATGGCAACACGCCGCCAGTCGTGCGCTTCGAAACAAACGGCCCTTCGTTTGCCGGGCCGCCTCAGGGAATTGCGCGAACGCTGACTACGAAGATTTCAGATCCGCTTGCCCTCACTTTGTGGTTCAGCGACGATCAACCCCCTGTGAGAATCGGCCGCGGCGCCGCATACACTCCAATCACATGGAGCAAGTTCCGAGGGCCCGGTGAAGTCACATTCGAAAATGCGAAGCCGCCGGCGGATGTGGAAGGGAAGACATCGACCGGTGTGAAGTTCACAATGCCCGGCGAATACATCCTGCGCGCGCAGGCGAACGACGCGACGGGAGACGGTGGTGGTGGATTCCAGTGCTGCTGGACCAACGTCCACGTGAAGGTGAATGTTTCTGCCGCCGCGAGGAATTAGTTGTAGGAGGAGGTTGTAGGAGAAGAAGGAGCAACAACTCCCCTTCTGGATCAGGAGGGGTGGCGCACAGCGCCGGGGTGGTAGATGGATCGAACAACTCTCCGCTCCATTTGTTCATTGGAATCAAAGAGAGCCATATCGAGCTTACTACCACCCCGGCCTTCGGCCACCCCTCCTGTTCCAGGAGGGGAGTTGTTCCTCCTTCTCCTCCAATTCATTCACTAACGGATTATGGGATACGACTTTGTGGTTCCGATTATTTTCTGGTACTTCGTGATTCGCGTGTGGATACTGACCGGCCGAAAGATTCCACTCATATTTGTTAGCTTATGGATCGTGGCTGTATTTGGGTTTCCAATGATGCGCTTGCCCGCATGGGTTTCTCCTATAACGGTGATTTTCCTTGCAGTCACTCTGTTGCTGATCGACCGATATCAGACCGGTTTGAGGGCAGGGTTGTGAATGGCCGACGAATATGATGTATGTGTGGAGTACGCTCGCAGGTATTGGCGGAACCTTTTACCTGGTCCTCAGAAATTCAAAATAATGTAGTCCCGGATTGTGAACTGGATCGCCCGCTGCGCCAAAATCGAGTAAGATACGCGGCAAACGCGGATCTTCTCCCGGGAGGTTGAATATGTTGCGAAGTGTCTTAACGAAGCGCGCTGCATTTGCAGGTTTGCTTATCGGAATGACGGCGCTCGCCGTTTCCATGCGTGCCGCTGTGGAGGATTCAGCGCCGGTAACATTCAACAAAGACGTCCTGCCCATCCTGCAGAAGAATTGTCAGAGTTGCCATCGTCCTGGCGAAATTGCGCCGATGTCGTTTCTTTCTTACAGTGAAACGAAGCCCTGGGCAAAGGCGATCAAAACCGCTGTGCTTACCCGCCAGATGCCGCCATGGTTTGCGGATCCCGCCTATGGACATTTTGCGAATGACCGGACGCTGAATGCCGCCACCATCAAAACGCTGGTGGCATGGGCGGATGGTGGATCGCTGGAAGGCAACGCCAAGGACGCTCCGCCGCCGGTGAATTTTCCCGAAGGCTGGAGCATCCAGCCGGACATGGTGATTGAGATGCCGCAGGACATTCACCTCCCCGCGACCGGTACCATCAATTACAAAAGCATTCTCGTGAAAGCGAATTTTACGGAAGACATGTGGGTGGTTGCTGCGGATCTTCGTCCAGGCAATCCGGCGGCGGTGCATCACATGCGCGCCATTGTCCGGCCTCCGGGTTCCACGTGGATGAAGGATGCGATCCCAGGCGTCGCGTACGAAGCCGACGATGTGGAAGTGGGACGACAAGGGGATGGCTCTGATTTGCTGGGCAAATTCAATCCGGGTCTGGGAGCGCAGGATTTCAGCCGATTCGATTCAGCGAAATTTGTGCCGAAGGGTTCGGACATTGTTTTCAGCATGCACTACACGGCGACCGGAAAACCCGCAACGGACAGGTCAAAGCTTGGACTTGTTTTTTCGAAGCAGCCACCGAAGCTGCGCTACTACGTCAGTGATGGTCCCACTGCCGGGAATCTCGCAATACCTGCAGGTGATGGTAATGCCGAAGTGGTATCCGAAATGACGGCTCTTGCCGATACGCAGCTGGTGTATATGCAGCCGCACATGCATCTGCGAGGGAAGGATTTTGAAGTGCGCCTCATTTCTCCCACCGGCGAATCCAAAACCATCTTCAAGGCGAAATGGGATTTCAACTGGCAACTCGGATTCGACCTGGCGTCGCCGCTCGCGATTCCGAAAGGAACGCGCATCGTGGCAATTGCCCATTTCGATAATTCCGCGAACAACAAATACAATCCGGATCCGACGAAGCTGATCCTGTGGGGACAGCAGAACTGGGATGAAATGCAGAATTGCTTCATGGGATTTCTTGTGGATCCGCAGGTGAAGGAGCCCAGGACCTTGTTCAAGGCATCCGGCCCGAGTCTGTTGCCGCGCGGGACTTCCGGTCCAACACTGGCTTCATTGCGATAATCCGCTCGCTCGAGGGGAGCCTGCGCAGTCATACCCCCCCTGGGCGCGGTCTTTGACCGTGCCCAGGGGCTACTTCACGTTTTTCATCCACTTCAGAATCGGTCCCGTGACGGAACTGTCGGGGGTGTTCGGTGAGAATACGAGCGACATGTGGCTGTGATCCTTAAACACCGCCGATGCCGGGCAGCGTCCGGTTTTGCAGAGAGCGGCCTTCAAGGCTTCATCAAACGAAATGATGTTGGGAGGATCAATTTCTCCCCATCCGAGAAACACGGCGATCTTTCCTTTCGCGAGGCCCGGCAGGTTGGATCTGGCCAGCTGAGTCGCCGGATCCACGGTCGTTGCAGCAGCTCCTCCACGTCCTCCTCCAGCGGCACCTCGCGCGCCGCCTGGAGTTGCCGCTCCACCACCTCTCGGTTGGGCCGGTGGCCGACCGCAATTGGTTCCAAGCCCGGCAACTGGCGGCGTTGCGGTTGTGCCAGGCGGTAAAGCGCCCGTTTCCGGAAGGATATTGAAGTTCGGAGCCGACATCAGAACGATGCCTTTCACCGAAGCTCCGTTCTCGCCGGCGATTTCCGGATGCGCCGCAAATGTGCTGACGGGGCCGTTTCCCGCGGAGCTGCTCCAGAGAAAGATGCGGTTCGGATTGCCTTTGTACTTTTTGATATTCGCGCGAACCCAGGCCACAACCAGTCCCACATCTTTGGCCGGCTCGTCCCATGCCAGTCCGCCGCCATTCAATCCGCCGCGACGCTGCATGTTCACGCCGGTCATGCCATTCTTCAAAGCCCACAGCATGATGTTGTCGTAGAAAACGTCGCCGTCAGGTGGGCCTTCAATTTTGTTTCCCTGCCCTCCCGATACGAAAATCAACACCGGTCGATTTCCGCCTCCCTTTTCAGGTGCGAAGACATCCATGATCATCCTGGGATCGCTGCCGTAAGAGATATCCCGAACGATCGTGACTCCCGGATAGGGTGCCTTCGCTTGAAGTGGCTTGTAGATCTTCGCCGTTTCCGGAACACAGACTCCATTCCCGATCGCTCTCAGCTGCGCAGCCATGTCTGCGGGCACCTGCGCGTTCGCAGCAGGAGCGCAAACGAAAATGCATCCAGCGATAGCGGTAATCGAGAGCAAAGCAGTGCGGACCATTGGATGAGATTTCATATTTCCTTTGTCCGGGGATTTACTGCTTCAGCTTTGCGGCGCCATCCATCAGTGATTGAGTTTCCACTCCTGTGCAAGCGAGAGACATCACCATGTCGAAAGGCGCAAGCGTCAGCGTTGCCTTTGGAGCGTTCCATGGTCCGGTCAGCACTTTTGGATCTTCGATTTTCGCTTCAATTTCCAGAGTATTGAAGTCCGTCCGGCGATACCGCTCGACAATATGGAGCGCATCGGAATGGAACGAGACTCTGCCTTCGGCAAACATCCAGGTATTGTCTGTATAGTTGGTCGTATCCACCACGAACGTGTCGCCTTCCCAATGACCGACGGAGTCGCCACGGTAAGCCGGAGGAACATCATCGCGATGCGGCCTTCCATCGGTGGGAATCAGCTGGTAGCCGTGGAAGGTTTCCTGCAGCATCACGACGAACTTCGGCGTCGAGATAATTTGTCCCACCGCGCCAACACTGTAGAGGCTGACGTTCAGAGTACCAAATGCCACTGGAACGCACTTCAGAGTCGGATCGTCCTTGTCGCTGAGGGTCTTTGCTTTTTCCGCAGCCCAGGGCTGATACAGACTGGTGTAAGACACGGTGGGTGTTCCGCGAGCGCCCCCTCTAAATCCTCGGCCGCCAACGTCCGCACCGCCCCACCACACGCCGGAAAGGTCCGGATGACCGTCCGCCATTCGCGGTGTTGGTTTTGCCGGTACGGTGTTCGCCGGTGCTGCCGCCGGCGCAGCGCCTCGTTGTGCATTTTGCGTGGTGGCCTGTACGGCAGCTCCGAGGCTGGCTTTTGCAGGAGCGAACCACACCATCGGCAGAACCATTCCCGCAAACGCTATCGATGAGATCATGATGCGCTTCATATTTCACTTCCTCCGTTGTAACGTCTCGGGGTTTCGTAGCTATTGCGCGCCCGGACCCTGCTGCGGTCCGAACTGTCCGTACACTTTGCCGTCCGCCGTTACGAGTTCGTTCAGCATGCCCACCTTTTGAGTGAGGTCTCTCGCGTGATAACCCTTGATCGTCACTTCCGTCCCGGCCTTGATCATGTTCGACTTGAATCCATTGCGAATCATTCCGCTCGGAGTGCCGGCTTCGAAGGACCATCGTTCCAGTTTGCCGTCGGGGCCTTTCACATCCAGGAAGAACCAGGAGTGCGGGTTTTCCAGCCGGACCTGGACAATAACTCCCTTGACGGTAATCGGATTATTCGTATCGTAGGCAGCCGCAAACGAGTGATGGGCAAATACCGGAGCCGCCACAACGAACAAAGCGATACTCGCCAGCAGAACAGTAAGAGCTTTTCGTTTCATTCCACACCTCTTCAAGCAGAGTCGTTTGAGTTCATTGAATCGCTTCGCCGGGTTGTACTACGCGCCCCAATGGATGTCAAGAAAGACACTCCCCGACGTCAACGCGGTCGACGACTCCTAAAACAAATGCCGTCGACACGGCGTAAGATTCTTAAGTGATGTTGAAATCGTCGCCAATCAGGGCGCGATCGAAACAAAGATATTTGTTTATCGATCTGCTCCGTTTTGTTGCGGGGTTTTTTATGATTCAGGGACATGTCTTCGACGCGTTGCTGAGTCCGCAGGTGAAGTCCGCTTCCTGGTATTACGCCCACGATTTTTTTCACGGGTTTATCGCGCCCATGTTCCTGTTTGCCTCCGGCGTGGCGTTCGGGGTAGCGACGATCCGAAGCTGGGACCAGCACATCATTTGGGGAGAAAGGGTACGCTGGCGAATCTGGAAGTTTCTTGCACTGATTGCGATTGGCTATGCCCTGCATCTTCCATATTTTTCTCTCCGGAAGACTCTAAGTGCCGCAACTTTCATGGAAACAAAAACCATGGTTCAGGTCGACGCGCTTCAATGTATCGGCGTCACTTTACTGATACTGCAGGGGGCAGTCTTCCTGCTGCGAAAGAAAGACTTGTTTGTTCGCCTGGCCGCTCTTTGTGGCGCGGCAGTTATCTTCGTTTCCCCGATCGTGTGGTTCCTGCATTTCGGCGATAAGGCGCCGCTCTGGATGGCCGCTTATCTAAATGCAGAAAACGGATCGTGGTTTCCGCTGTTTCCATGGTCCGCCTATATTCTATGCGGCGTTGTGTTCGGATACTGTTTTCTAAAGGCGGGAAGCCGTCGCGACGAAGTGGCGATGGTACTGAAGTTTGCCGCGGCCAGTGCAGGAGTCGCTGTTCTGGCATTGCTTGCTCTCCGTCTCCCGTTTGATTTCTACCCGCCGCATGACTATTGGAAATCGGATCCGTCGATGATTCTCGTTCGATTAAGTGTGGTCAGCATTGTCGCAGCCGGAATTTTTCTTTCAGAACGTTACATCCGCTCTGCATCGCGCATTCCGTCCATCATGGGAAAGGAATCACTGTTTGTTTACATCGCTCACCTGTTGATTGTTTATGGTTCCGTCATGGGGCCGGGCTTGAGTTCCTACATTGGACCGATGCTTTCATTATTCCAGGCGCTCGAAGTTACCTTTTTGGTATTCGTCGCTGTCATGTTTCTGTCGGTTCTCTGGCATAGCTTGAATTCGAACTATCGAGTCGTCGCCAGTACGCTGAAAGTTGCCGGAGCAGCAGCCTTTCTTCTGGCGTTTATCTTCCGGCCCTGGTGACAAAATTTCCCCAGATAGCTGCGCAGAGTGAACGGCATACTATTGATTTGACTCAAAGGTAATGTGACATACAATCTCGCCCAGATCGGGAGGAACTCAGATGAAGCATTTCGTCGGTTTGTTTGCTGGGGGTGCCGCGATATTGGTGGCCCTTGTTCCGGCGCTCGCGCAGCACACGGTTGCAGCAAAGTTCGATGTGTCCAAAAGCGTAACTTTGACAGGCACTGTCACACAGATCGATTGGGCAAATCCCTATGCCCACATCCTCATGAAAGTTCCAGTCGCGAATTCCAGTTCACCCGCACGCTGGGCCGTCGAAATCGAAAGCCCCATCCTTCTCGCCAGGAATGGGTGGAGCCAGACGGCAGTGAAACCGGGCGACGTTATTAAGGTTGAAGGTCCGCCGGCCAGAGACGGGAGCAAACAGGTAGCGGGCAAAAGCATCGTCCTGGCCAGCACCAACAAGAGCATCTTCAGCGGATACAATGGCACTCCACCGGCAAAAACTCCGTTGTCTGCCGCTCCAACGCCACGATGGCCGGATGGTCATCCCAGACTGGGACCGACTCCGGGCCAGACCGGCTACTGGGGAAACCCCAGCGCGACTTCCCTGGTACAGACTGGCGTTACCGTGCAAATGGATGCTTATGGACTTCTGAAGAACATCGCCGATGTCGACAAAGTGGCACCCATGCAAAAATGGGCCCGCGACGTTTATGAAATGCGGCAACGCACTTTCCTGTCGACCGATCCGATGTTTCAGGGATGCAAGCCTCCCGGCGGGCCTCGACAGTATCAGCAGATTTATGGCGTTCAATTTGTAGAGGACCTGGAACACAAACGCATATTCGTCCTAATGGGCGGCGGAAACCGTAATGAACGCATCATGTACACGGACGGACGAAAGCAAGTTGGTCAGAGAGGTGGCGATGACGACAACCCTCTTTATTACGGCCGCGCTGTGGCACGCTGGGAAGGAGACACCCTGATCGCCGACGTGATTGGCTTCAACGAGAAGTTCTGGTTTGATAACGGCGGACTTCCGCACACTGAAAAACTGCATCTGGTCGAACGTTATACACGTACGGATATGAACACGATGAAATATGAAGTATCCATCGATGACCCGGGGGCCTACACGAAAACATGGTCGGCGAGTTGGAATCTTCAATGGATACCCGGCGAAGAAATGCCTTATTTCCTATGTCAGGACAACAGACCCTAAATGACTATTCCAAAACAGGAGGGATCACAGTGAAACGACACACAGTTGCTTTGTTGACTCTGGGACTCGCGGTACTCGCAATAGTTCCGCCGGCAATGGCCCATCATTCTTTCTCGGCGGAGTTTGATAGTAAACAGCAGGTCGAACTTCAAGGCTTCGTGACGAAGGTGGAATGGACCAATCCGCACGTCTGGTTCTATATCAACGTGACCGATCCGGCTACGGGCCGAACGACGAATTGGGGATTTGAGATGGGACCGCCGCACGGACTTCAGGCCGGTGGATGGACACGGGAAACGATGAAGCTTGGCGATGAGGTCCGGGTGAACGGAAGCCGGGCGAAGAATGGCAGCAACAAGGTGAATGCGCGAAACGTCATCCTTGTCAAAACGGGCAAAAAAATGGGCGCCGCATCGAGTGAAGGTGACGCCGCTACTCAGTAGTCGCGGGCATTTCGTTCTGGAGGTTTTGTATGCGAAATAGAACCGTTGCGAATGCTTTCGCAGTTCTGACTGCGTTCGTATTGACGTTGGTTCTGGTGGGCATTGGTTTCGGCCAGGCCGCAGCCCCAACTGCGCCGGCCGCTCCTGCAGCACCGGCGGGCGGTGGCGGTCAAGGTCAACGTGGAGCCGCGCCTGCGGCCAATGGCGCCACCGCACCGGCACTGCCGGCGGATGGGACGGCCGCTCCCGCTGCCGGTGGTGGACGAGGCGGCGGTCGAGGTGGTGGACGAGGCGGCGCTGCAGCGGCTCCCGCGGCGCCAACTCCGCGGCGTGCCGACGGAAAGCCCATTCTGGGCTCAATGCCTGGAACCGCAACCGGTCGATGGAATGGCGGTCCAACAACATTGCCGCCGCGCAATCTCGATGAGGTTCCGTGGCAGCCGTGGGCCCGGATGGTCTATGACCAGCGCCAGATCGACCAGTTCGAGCCCCACACGCGCTGCAAAGCCTCCGGAGCTGCTCGCCAGTTCTCGACTCCTTATGGAACAGAACTTCTGGAAGTTCCCGATCTTCAGCGCATCTACATCATGGATGAGGGCGGCCCCCACTCTTATCGCATCATTTATATGGACGGTCGGCCGCACCCGAAGGATCTCATCCCAACCAACTACGGCCACTCGATTGGAAGCTGGGATGGCGACACGCTTGTTGTCGATACCATTGGCTACAATGAAAAGTTCTGGATGGATACTCGCGGAACGCCGCATACCTCTCAGCTTCACTTCGTTGAGCGCTTCACTCGCACGGATTTCAATACGCTTCAGTATCAGGCAACCATTGACGATCCGGGTGCATATACGAAGCCGTGGACGACACCTGTTTTCAGCATGCGCTGGGGTGCCAATCAGGATTTATTTGAATACGTCTGCCAGGACAATAATCATGGCCCGGAACTGATGCTTGGAAGTCAGGAATCCGTGGACCGGAGCATTCTGTTTGTCCCTTAGATATATGTCTGGAAGGGTTATGGAGGTTGGATGCGAGTGAAATCTGGATGTTTAATTTGTCTCTTGATGATTCTTTCCGTGGCGGTCTCCGCGATCGCACAGGAAGGACATCCCCTGACCGGAACCTGGTATGGTGAATTCGGTCCCAACGCGACAAAGCGAAGTGACCTGACAGTCATCATGAACTGGGACGGCAAGAATGTGACCGGGATCGTCAACCCGGGTCCAAACGTTGTTCAGCTCAAGGTCGCGACACTCGATTCAACGATCAATAAGTGGACTGTCCATTTTGAAGCAGATGCCAAAAACAAGTCGGGTGGCATGGATCATTTTGTTTTTGATGGAAAGATGGCAAACCCGGTTGCGTTTAACCGGACGATTACCGGAACCTATACCTGTGGTACGACGAAGGGCGATTTCAAGCTCGCACGGGATTAACTCGAAACCTGTCTGATCCGGAGTGTTGGAGGAATCCAACATCTACCAACACTCCGGACTTCTTCCCTTATCTTCTTCGTTAATCCGGATCATTACGCACGACGAGGACCGAGCACGGAGCTCCTTTTGCGACAGCCTCGGCGACGCTGCCAAGCAGCGCCCGGCGCAGCCCTGTGCGTCCCACGGTGCCGACCACAATGAGCTGAGCCTTCTCCTCAGATGCGATTTCGATGATTGCGTTTGCCGCGGCCCCCACAGTCACGAGAGTTTCCGCTGTGATGTGAGCCTGCTTCAAGGTTTCTTCAAGACGCTTTTGCGCGACGGATTCCAATTCCTTGATTTCATCGGCAGACATCTCCGTTGGATTTCCCCCGAATGCCATTGCGGGATAGGATGCGGGCGTCCAGATCAAATCGAGGCTGTGAACGACCGTCAACCTGGCACTTATCCTCGTCGCCTCCCTCGCCGCCGCCTTGACCGCAACCAATGAGGGTTCGGAGAAATCCGTTGCCGCAATAATTCGCCTCGTCATGTTGCCCGGGCGTACGACCAGAACCGGACAATGCGCATGGCGCAGTACGCTGTTGGTAATGCTGCCAAGCAGGGCATCGGCGGCGTCGGTTTCACCGTGGCTGCCCATGAAAATGATGTCCGCCTTCCATTCCTCCGCATGACTCAGTATCAAAGCCTGTGGAGTTCCATCATCCACAATGATTTTGAACTGTTCTTCGGTCCTTCCTGTGATTTCAGAAACCCGCGTCGAAACAGTGTTCGCGAACTGATTCAACTCCAGGGGCACCTTCAGCGCGGCTACACGGCTGATCTGAGGGAAAAGCAAATTGCTGCGAAGGTGGTTGGGGACGATGTGGCATACGGCCAGTTGGGCTCCAGTGGATTCCGCGCGTTCATGAGCCTGCCGGAGCGCTTCGTCCGAATCCGGACTGAAATCAATGGCGACAAAAAGCTTTCGAAAAGTGTCCATACGTCTCCGGCCGTTCCTGGAAATGATTATTTGTTGCGCGGGATCATAGCACACAGTCCATTCGCTGCAGGCGCGGCCTGCGATCGCGCACGATACCAGAACTGAGCGTTTTTGAATTCAGGAATATGCGCAGTCACAGACCGCGCCTCGAGGGAAATCGATGGAGGAATTGGAGTCAGACCCCTCGGGTTTCCTGGGAGTCTGACTCCAATTTCAATTGCTATCGAGAGGTTGGGCCTTCGGCGGAGAGAACGACATCCTTCGGAGCGCTGATGTATCCTCGGATGCGATCCTTTTCCACCGAGTTGACTACCAGTTCATAACGAACGTGATTCTGCCCAACCAGCAGCGGAACCGGTTCATTGATGATCTGACCTTTCTTCGCCACTCTGGCGTCGGAAACAAGCAGCGAGACATCGTACCTCTGCGCTTTGGCGTCGGCTTTTGTCAGCTGGACTTGAATGTCGCCCACTCGCTGCATCTGATTGGATTTGGCAATGTTGAATTCGTAGTAAGTGCGTTCTCCGCGACGTTTCAGAACCGACAGTTCATCTTCATTGTGGGCGATCTGGCGACCCAGTGAATCCCGCACATCGTTAATGTCTTTCTTGTTGGCAGCGAGATCGCCTCGAGTCGCCGCCAGGTCCGACTTCACAAGATCGACCTGGCCATTGACCGCTTTAACGTCTCCGTTAACCGCGCCAAGTTGAGTGCTGGTATCCTTCTTTACTTCTTCAATTCTTGCAGTGGCTTCCTCACGGAGAGAATCCACAGCCTTCGCATGTTCCTGCAGTTTCGAGTTGACCTGGTGCAGGTCCGCCACAGTCCTGGATTGTTCCTTTTTCAAGTCCGTCGCGGTTTTTTGAGCCTGTTGGATGATGTCCTGCGATGTTGCGCCCATCTGAGCGTTGACGTTATTTGTCAATTCCGCGATCCGAGCAGTCTGGTCCGACTGAAGCGACTCGATCCTGCTCTGCATTTCGTTCATCCGCGTCTCCATGCTCACTTTTGTTGTGTGCATGCCGTAAAACTGTAGACCAAAAAGTGCCAGGATTGCTCCCCCGGCTCCGAGAAGTGTGCCTTTCATAGTCGATACCTCCGGCGATATTCAGTGCACCTCCGCTGCCATCGGGCTTAGCGGGAATCGAACAATGAAATCTTCGCCTTACGGTCTCCGACCGTGTCAGTCCCTGGGACGACGTCTTGGAAGTCAGGGAAAAATTCCCGTGGAGCGCTCGGCCCCAGGCCCTTAATTGAATCGGACGACCACCAATGTCTGGTCGTCGGCAACCGGGGTGTCTCCGATGAAACCCCGGACTGCGGACAGCACCCCATCTCGGATGTTTTCGGGCGAACTGTTCCAGGCATTGCGCACGACTTCGATGAGACGAGCCTCTCCGAATTCTTCATTCGCAGCGTTTGGAGCTTCGATGATTCCATCTGAAAAAGCGACCAGAAGATCGGTGGCCATGATGCTTTGTTCGCCCTGTTCGTACTGGCCATCGGGCAACAATCCGAGAACCGGCCCGCCACGTTCCATCCGGAGAAGTTCGAAATCCCCGCTGATACTCCGGCGAAACAGAATGGGAGGTGGGTGGCCTGCATTGACATAACGGAGCATCGATGAGTCCGGTTCGTAGTAACCCCAGAAGAGACTGGAATAACGTTCCGTCGCAGTCTTCTTGCACAGCAGGGCATTGAGGCTGCGCGATGCCAGTTCGTGATCGGCAGGCGATCGCGCCCATGATATCGATTGGATGGCCCCGTGAATCAGTGCCATCAGAAGTGCTGCTGAAATTCCCTTTCCGGAAATGTCACCGATAACAACCGCGATGCGACCGCCGCCGAGGTGAAACACATCACAGTAATCACCTCCCACGTCCCATGCAGGAATGCAATCCGCCGCAAAATCGATCTGTCCCATGGATTTGCTTCGTGCCGGAAGCATGTCGTTTTGCACACGGCGTGCAAGGTCGAGTTGACCTTCGATCTGCTGACCGCGCACATATCGATTGAAGCGCACTGCGATAAAGACCAGCGATCCCATCAATGCAAGAGAAGCGGAGACACCGACGATGAGATATCGCAGGAGAAAATCGAATGTCCGCGAGATGCTGTCGACATATACCGCGACCTCCACCCGGATTGGCGGTCCGTTTGGCCCTGATGGCGGCCGTGGTCCAGGCGGCGACCCATACGGCACCGGCGGTCGCACCGCAGGTGGAGAGTTGGCTCTGGGCGGCCGACTCCTGTTGGTGACTCTTGCCATTGGCACACGCGCGATGGTGACCTGTCCATTTTCCGTGCTCGCGTTTTCCATGTCCGGTGGAGGGGCTTGTCCCCTCCGACCGGAGGACTGCTGTTCCTTCGGGACCATTCCCGCTGTCGCGAGCGAATGCCCACCTCCGTCTGTGATCTGAATCCAGGCGACATCGTCTTTCCAGTCGTCCAGGCGGTCTTCAAGCACTGCGTTCAGCAGAATGGGATCTCCGGCATCCAGATCGCGCGTGGTTGCTGCAATGGACTGGGCCTTTCGAAGCGCATCCGTCTGGACTTCCTGGATGGTGAGCGTTTGCGAAACGTAGACATAACTCCAGATTGTCTGTGCCAGCAGGATGATCCCCAGCGCAACACCTGCGGCGATACAAGTCTTAAATAGCAAGGTTCTGGAATAGTAACTGGTGCGCAAACAGATCTCCTTGTCTCGGAATCCTTCCGAGACTTTGGGATTATGCCGATGGATCCGTGAATTGTTAAGAAAGACAGGATCAAACGGCCATGTGGCATCGTTCCTGGTTAGGACCGACGCATCCACATCGAGCTGTCTGTTATGACGAACTCATCCAAAACGCACTTTCAGGAAAGAGGCCGGTGATTCGACAAGCAGCGGAGTTCTGGCATTGAACGGTTCGGCGAAACGGCCTCCAACGAGGCTTCCGATACAGGTGGCAGCAAACGCCATTGCATCAAATGACATGGCTATTCTTTTGGTGTTCCTTCGAGTGGATACCAGGCGCGATACGATTGATAGCCACCTGACAAATTACGCACTCGGAATCCATTCTGCATCAGCAGCCGGCATGCATAGTACGCTCGCTGACCAACGCCGCAGGTCACCCAGATTTCCTTGTCGAGCGGCAGTTCGGCGAGGCGTTCACGAAGCTGGCTCAGCGGAATATTAGTGGCATCTTCAACGCGCCCGCCCTGAAGCTCGTCAGGATCCCGTACATCCAGAATTATTACCGAGTTGCGGTTCGATCCGAGCTCGCTCCATGACACCACATCGAGATCTCCGCGAACCACGTTTGCCGCGATCATGCCGCTAACATTGACAGGATCCCTTGCGGCGCCGTATTGCGGCGCATAGCACAGCTCGGCTTCTTCCAGGTCAAACACTGTGCTCTGCCTCTGAATCGCCATTGCGATCACGTCCACGCGCCGTTCCACGCCTTCCTCTCCGATGGCCTGAACGCCGAGGATGAGGCCATCGGATGTGCGGAAAATCAGCTTCATGTGAATCGGTTTGGCGCCAGGGTAGTAATCCACGTGATGGCCCGGATGCAGGTATACAGATTGGAAATCCGAAACACTGGCGCGCTTCAGGCTCTTTTCTGTGGATCCGGTCATAGCGGCAGTCAATCCGAAAAAGCCGCATACGGCCGTTCCCTGAACGCCGCGAAACGTGGATGTCCTGCCGGCAATGACATCGGCCACCACACGCCCCTGACGGTTTGCCGGGCCCGCCAGTGCGAGGAGGTCCCATTCCCCCGTCACTCGATTCCGTGTTTCCACCGCATCGCCGACGGCCCACACGTTTGGCGCGCTCGTGCGCATCTGGTCATCCACGCGGATGCCGCCTCGGGATCCGATCGCCAGCCCCGCATCTCGCGCCAGTGAAACTTCGGGGCGAACTCCAATAGAAAGAATGACGACGTCAGCGGGAATGCGTTCTGCCTTCTGCGTGCGCACTAAGAGGCTGTCATCAGGACCGGCATCGAATCCCGCGACACCATCCTCCAATCGCAATCGGACATTGTGAGCGATGAGCCGCTGCAGCACCAGTTCAGCCATTTCGGGATCCAACGGAGGCAACAACTGTTTCGCCATTTCAATGATCGTGACTTCGAGTCCACGATGACTGAGGTTCTCCGCCATTTCCAAACCGACGAAGCCGCCGCCAACGACAACGGCACGCCGTGCGTGCCGAGTCTCCAGCCATTGGCGAATCTGCCGGCTATCGGGTACGGTGCGCAATGTGAAGATTCCCGGCAGGTCGACCCCCGGAAGCGGTGGCCGTATTGGAGCAGCTCCAGGGGCCAGCAGCAGTGCGTCATAGCGTTCGCGCCGAACCTTACCGGAGGCGAGGTCGCGTACTTCGACTTCCTGCGCGGCAAGGTCGAGTTTTGTCGCCTCGTTTCGCGTGCGAACCTCGATGTTGAACCTTCGTCGGAACAATTCCGGCGACGCTACCAGAAGTTTCTGTTCATCCTGGATCACGTCGCCCACGAAGTACGGGAGACCGCAGTTGGCGAACGACACGTATGGCCCGCGATCGAGAATCAGAATCTCGGCATGCTCGTCAAGACGGCGCAGACGCGTTGCGCACGTGGCGCCGCCAGCGACACCGCCAATAATGACCACACGTTTGGGCATGTTCATGGATCCGGTATTCGATGCGTCAGTGCCGCGAATGTGCTATTTCGTTTTGTTCTTCTGAATATACTGCGTCGCAAAATCAACGAGATTCTGCGAGCGCATCCCAATCATCGTGGCTTCGGTTTTTGCGGCATCGACGGTCCAGTTGTCGCGCAGCACACGGCGGATCATCCAGAAAGCGCCGACGCGATTGGCCGATGCACAGTGGATGAACGCGGGCCGGTTCTTCGGATCGTCAGTCAGCTTCAGGAACTCCACGACCTGTTCGTCTTTCGGGCCATTGGATGCGACGGGAATATTGAAGTACTTGAGGCCGAGTTCCTTCGCCTTTGCTTCCTCCGGCGCAGGGTCGTACTCCTGTGGAGTCCGCAGATTGATGATGGTGGTTACACCTTGCTTCTTCAAATCCGCAAGCTGATCCAATGTCGGCTGGCCACCCGTGCAGATTTCGGTGTTGATCCGCAAAAAATTCATGATGGGCTGTGCCGTCTGTTGACTGAAAGCCAGCGCCGCAAAACTGCAGACCAGAATGGATGTCACTATCAACCGCATTGTTCTTCCTCCCGATAACGATGAATGCGAAGACTAAAACACGGGCGGGGAGGCGAGTCAAGGTGCGCAAGGGGCCGGCCCCGGTTGAATCTATGCGGAACGACCTCGTGATCCGCTTCGCGATCCCCTGGCTTCCTATCCGCGACCTCGATTGACACTGCGATTCGCGCTTTGTTACGCTCGGCCCTCTCGAATTTCATGAAACCAAATGCATACTTGCTGATTCTCGCTGCGGCACTGAACCTTGCTGGCGCCGCATGCACACATAAAGAAGATACCGACCTGCCCATCGCGCGCTACGTTCTCAGTGGCCCCCTGGTCTCGTCACGGACCACCATGGCGACGGCGTGGAATTTCCCGAAGAATCCGCTCATGGACTCCACGCTCGATGATTCGAAGCTCTCGAAGGAAATCCGCTGGGGCTTCAAAATATTCACGGATACGCCCAAAGAAGCGCCGCAGTTTGCGCCTGGGAAAATATCCTGCAACAACTGTCATTTGAACGGGGGCCAGCGTGAGCGCTCTCTTCCGCTGGTCGGAGTGGCCGGAATGTTTCCGGAATATAACAAACGATCGGGTCGCTTGTATTCTCTGGGAGACCGTGTCGTCGATTGTTTTCTGAGAAGTGAAAATGCCACAGGAGCGCCGGAGTTCACAAAAGACTCTGGAGTTCTCCTGACAACGACATCGAAGGAAGTGCTTGCCGTATCGGCGTATATCACATGGCTTGCGCAGGGATCCGAAGTCGGAAAGAACCCCACATGGCGTGGGCAGAACACCATAGGCGCCGCCAATCTGATTCCCGTCGACAAGCTGGATATCCATCGCGGCGAGGCGCTCTTCCTGGAGCACTGCACGAACTGCCACGGAATGGACGGCCAGGGAGTACAGATCGGCGATAAAAAGGCAGGGCCTTTGTGGGGGCCGGATTCATGGAATGACGGAGCAGGCGCAGGCCGTGTGTACACACTGGCCGGAATCATTCGCTACTCCATGCCGTATCTAAACCCCGGCAAGCTTACCGACGAAGAAGCCCAGCAGGTTGCCGCATTCATCAATTCCAGACCGCGCCCGGCGTATCCATTTAAGGACATGGACTATCGAACGGAAAAGGTTCCTCCCGACAGCGTCTACTACACCAAGAAGTAAAGTCCATGCCCCGAC
>Ga0070664_100000439_pt1 | contig 31278 bp, 30 predicted proteins | sample KBSC73metaG_FD_65863 | JGI IMG/M metagenome (GOLD analysis project Ga0070664, IMG submission 65863) | Corn rhizosphere microbial communities from Kellogg Biological Station, Michigan, USA - KBS C7-3 metaG | ecosystem: Host-associated > Plants > Roots > Rhizosphere > Soil ... | reverse complement strand
CGGAATCCCCTCGCGCAGCGTGTGGATCGGCGCCGGCGAAGCGAACACGATCTGGTGAAGCAGCTTGCTGAGGCTATTCGCGCGGAACGGCCGATAGCCCGTCAGCAGCTCGTACATCACCGCGCCGAGCGAATAGATGTCAGAGCGCGGCGTGATGTCCGCAGACTGCACCTGCTCAGGCGACATGTAGCTCGGGCTGCCCGCGATCCCCTCGATGCGCGAGACGCTCGAGTCCTTGATCAACGCGATGCCGAAGTCGATCACGCGCACGTCGTTGTCGAGCGTCAGCATGATGTTGCTCGGCTTCACGTCGCGATGGATCACGCCGCGGCCGTGCGCGTAGTGCAGACCCTTCGCGCACTTGAAAACGATCTCGACGACGTCGTCGATGCGCAGCAAGTTGTCGGGCCGGCAGTAGGCCGCGAGCGTGCGCGCGCCGTGCACGTGCTCGGTGACGACGTAGTAGCTGCCGTTCTCCTCGCCCGCGTCGTAGATCGGCAAAATGTTCGGGTGCTGGAGGCGCCCCATCATCTGCGCCTCGTTGAAGAACATCTTGCGAGTGACGCGCGCCTTTTGGTCTTCCTCGCCGTCGATGTTGTAGAGCTTGATCGCGACGTCGCGGCCGTAGTACGGGTCGTGCGACAAGAAGACGCGGCCTGTGCTGCCCTGTCCGACCTCGTTGATGATCACGTACTTGCCGATGCGGTCCGGCACGTCTCGAGCGCCGCGCTTTCCGGCCGCGGGTTTGGCTTTGGCCTGGACCATCGGATCACTACGTTGTCGGCAAAAGAGCTCGGCTGACCATCAAGCAAATGGCCGCATAGAGCGCAGCCATCAGGTCATCAAGGATAATGCCGGCCCCGCCGCGCATTCTGTGATCCACCTCGCGGATCGGCCAGGGCTTCCATATGTCGAAAAGCCTAAACAAAACAAAGGCTAGTGCGAACCACAAAACGGTGCGCGCGGGCACGGCGAGCGCTGTCGCGAAGACCCCCGCGATCTCGTCGAACACGATCGACGAATGATCGTGAACGCCGAGCCGGCGCGCACTCTCGCCGCATACCCAGGCGCCGAGCGCGACCAGCGCGACGACGATCGCGACGCGCCACGCGAACGGCAACGTGAAGCACCACCACGCCGGCAAGACCGCGAGCAACGAGCCGAACGTGCCCGGAGCGCGCGGCGCGAGCCCGGTGCCGAATCCGAGCGCGACGAGCTGAACGGGATCGCGGAGCGTTCTGAGCGGTAGACGCACGCCGTCAAAAGTGGCGATAGCCGCGCGACTTTGGCTTGTACGGCTCACCGTCGCGGCGGCAGACGACTTCTTGCCCCGGGACGAGCTGGCCGACTCGCGTCACGGACGTGCCGGTTCCGCCGAGTGCCCGCTCGATTTCCTCCGCTCTCGACGGCGGCGCCGTGAAGCAGAGCTCGTAATCGTCGCCGCCGGCGAGCGCGTGCGCGAGCGCGATCTGCGGCGGGCATATCGACATGAGCTCCGCCGACAACGGAACGTGCTCGACGTCGATCACCGCGCCGCAGCCGCTGCTCTCGCAGATGTGGCCGAGGTCCGCAATCAAGCCGTCGGACACGTCGATCGCCGCGCTCGCGAGCGAGCGCAGCGCGAGGCCGGCCGCGACGCGCGGAGCGGGACGGTAGAAGCGCTCCTTGAGAGCCGCGCCTGCGGACCCGTGCGCCGTCTCGACACGCTCGTTGATGAGCGCGACGCCGGCCGCGCTGTCGCCGAGCGTGCCGGTCACGTAGACGTCGTCGCCGACATTGCCGTGCGCGCGCGTCAGGAATCGTCCCTGCTCGACTCGCCCGATGAGCTGAATCGTCACGCTGAGCGGACCGCGCGCGAGATTGCCGCCGACGAGGCTCACGCCATGGCGCTCGGCGAGGTCGAAGAGGCCGCGGCTGAATCCGTCGAGCCAAAGCTCGTCGGCCTTCGGCAGCGTGAGCGCGAGCGTCGCCCAGCGCGGCTCGGCGCCCATTGCGGCGAGGTCGCTGAGATTTACGGCCAGCGCGCGGTAGCCGAGCAACGGCGCCGCAATGCCGTCGGGGAAGTGCCTCCCGACGACGAGCGTATCGACCGTGACGGCAACGAGGCCGTGAACCGCAAGCACGGCGGCATCGTCACCGACGCCGATCACCACATCAGGATCGCGGCTCGGCCGCGTGAAATAGCGTTCGATGATCTCGAACTCGCCGATCATGCTTTCGCTTCGGCCGCCTTGGGATCGCGCTGCAACTCGCGCGCGGTTCGATCGAGCAACGCGTTCACGAACTTGTAGCTCTCGGCGGCGCCGTAGCGCTTCGCGAGCTCCACGGCTTCGTTGATCACGACTTTGGTGGGAACGTCGCCGCGGAACTTCAGCTCCGCGAGTGCGAGCAACAGGATAGCGCGGCCGACCGCGTCGAGGTTCTCGAGGCCGCGCGCCGCTTGCCGAGCGATGAACTCGTCGAGCGCGGCGACATTGTCGATCACCGTCGGGAGTAGCGCGTCGAAGTAGTCGCGATCACAGCGATCGAAACCTTCCATCGTCGCGAACTGCGCCGTGATCTCGGCCGCGGTGTGCCCCGCGAGCTGCCATTGGTACAACGCCTTTACCAGAAGCTCCCGCGCTCGCTGCCGCGATCGGGCTCCGCCGCGGTCGCGAGACAAGGTTACTGCTCCAGCTTCTTCAGCAGCGTAGCCATTTGGATCGCGGCCAGCGCCGCGTCCGCGCCCTTGTTGCCGCCCTTCGTGCCGGCGCGCTCGATCGCCTGCTCGATCGTATCGACGGTCAGTACGCCGAACGCGATCGGCAGCTCGTGCTCGAGCGACACATTGGCGATACCGCGGCTCGCCTCGCCTGCGACGTAGTCGAAGTGCGGCGTGGCGCCGCGGATCACGCAGCCGAGCGCGATCAGCGCGTTGAAGCGACGGGTCGCGGCGAGCTTCTTGATCGCGAGCGGGGTTTCGAAAGCGCCGGGGACGCGGATCACCTCGATGTCGCTCGGGGTCACACCGTGTTTGGTGAGCGTGTCGACGGCCGCATCGACGAGCCGATCGACGATGAAATCGTTGAAGCGCGACGCGACGATTCCGAATCTCAAGCCTCGCGCGTTGAAGTCGCCCTCGAGCGACTTGATTCGCTCATCCATTCTGATCGTCCGTTCGAAATTCGCGGGCGGCGTCCTCTGCCGAAAGGTATTCCACGATCTCGAGGCCGAAGCCGGAAAGCGCATGCATGTGCCGCGGGGCGCCGAGCACGCGCATGCTGCGGACGCCGAGCGCGCGCAGTATCTGCGCGCCGATGCCGAACGTGCGGAAATCCATCGCACGGTCGCCCTTCGGCGCGGGCGGAGCGGCGCCGCCCAGCGCGCCGACCGCCTTCATGAGGTCGCGCGCGGACTCCTCGGGCCGCAGCAGCACGACGACGCCGTTGTCCTGCTCGGCGATCAGCCTGAGCGCATCTTGGAGCGGGCGGTGCAGCGTCGAGTCGCGAACACCGATCACGTCGCCAAGCGTGTCTTGACGGTGCACACGCACGAGCGTCGGCGTCTTCGGATCGATAGCGCCGCGCACGAGCGCGATGTGCACAGCGCGGTTCACGTGATCCTCGAAGCAGACCATCCGGAAAGCGCCGAACTGCGTCGTGATCGGCTGATCGGCGACGATCTCGACCGACTCCTCGGTGCGCAAGCGATACTCGATCAGGTCCGCGATCGTGCCGATCTTCAGCTTGTGGCGTCTTGCGAAGCGCAGCAGATCGTCGCGACGCGCCATCGCGCCGTCGTCGTTCAAGATTTCGACGATCACGGCAGCGGGCTCGAGGCCCGCGAGACGCGCGAGATCGCAGCCCGCCTCCGTGTGGCCCGCGCGAGTGAGCACGCCGCCGGGCTGCGCCATCAGAGGAAAGATGTGGCCGGGCTGGCGCAGATCGTCGGGTCGCGCGTCGGGCGCGACCGCCGCGAGGATCGTGCGTGCACGATCGTGCGCCGAGATGCCGGTCGTCACGCCTTCGGCGGCCTCGATCGAGATCGTGAAGTTCGTCGTCTTGCGCAGATCCGTGTTGCTGACCATCAGCGGCAAGCGCAGCTGCTCGCAGCGCTGGCGCGTGAGCGTCAGGCAGATCAGGCCGCGGCCGTAGCGCGCCATGAAGTTCACGTCCTCGGGCCGCACCTTGGTCGCGGCCATGATGAGATCGCCTTCGTTCTCGCGATCTTCGTCGTCGAGGATGACCACCATCTCGCCGCTGCGAACCGCGGCGACGATGTCTTCGGTGGAATCGAGGCCCGACCAGGCCGAGTCAGTTTTCGCGCGCGTAGCCATGTCGTCGCCGGAGCTCCGTTTCTTCCGCCCGGATGTTAACCGATACCGTTGGCGATACCGTCACGAACGGAAGTTTCGGCGTCCAAGATTACACGATCTGCGGGTGCGGCGGACCGACGAAAGAATGCGCTGGCCGTGCTCTATCGCCTCTTGGTTGTGCGTGGCGGTCCCACCGATCACGTGCAGCGTGAAAGCGCCGGCGAAAAGCAAGAGAAATGCGATCGATAGCGGGCTTACCAGCGTTCGCGAGCGCTGCGCTAAGTAAAGCCGTGCTTTTTGAGCGTCTCGAGGAGCGGCTGGGACGACGCCTCCGCGCCGAAGGAAAGCCGCTCCAAGTATCGGGCAATGATGTCGACCTCGATATTGACGGCGACGCCGCGCCGATACGCGCCGATCACAGTGACCGCTTGAGTATGGGGAATCACGTTGACCTCGAACGTGTCGCCCTGCACCGCGTTCACCGTAAGGCTCACGCCGTCGACCGCAATCGAACCCTTCTGCGCGACGTAGCGTGCCAGAACTTCCGGAACGCGGATCCGAACCGTCGTCGAGCGCGCCGCCGGCGCAAGATCGACGACCTCGCCGACGCCGTCGACGTGGCCGGTGACGAGGTGACCGTCGAGCGGATCGCCGATCTTCAGCGGCGCCTCGAGGTTCACGCGCGCGCCGACGCCGAGCCTGCCGAAGGTCGTGACGTCGAGCGTCTCGCGCGAGAGATCCACCGTGAATCGCTCGGCGCTCGACTCGATCGCGGTGAGACACACGCCGCTCACCGCGATGCTGCCGCCGATCGCGAGCGGGCCGAGACCGGAATCGCCGAACGCGACGACCCAGCGTCGATCACCGCCGAGATCGTGGCGCTCGAGAATTCGCCCGACGCCTTTGACTATCCCTGAGAACATGCAAATCGCCCGATTTGTAATTCTCGCTCGGCCCCAAGCCGCTCGTGGCCCGCTCGACCGGCTACACCTTCACCGCACGCGTGAGCAGATAGTCCTGGCGCAGTGCGTTGTTCTCGAAATACTCCGCGGCGAGCTGCTCGAGCTCGCGGCGGAACGCCGCGGCCTTCGCCGGATCCGATTTGTCGAGACCCTCGAGCAGCTTCTTCGCGGGACCGAAGTTCGTCTCCATGAATACTCGGTAGTGCTGTGGGCTCAGCATCTGCAGCAACATCACGTCGCGCGCGAAACGGATATCCGTGACGCCGGCACCGAGCCGCTCGCGAATCAGCTGAATATCGCCCCATTGACTCGGCGGCGACACGCCCGCAGGCGGCGGCGGCGCGTACTTGCCGTTCAGTGCGAACATCCGGCCGACGAACATCTCGGGCGGCCAAGTCGAGAACGCGATGACACCGCCGCGCTTCAACACGCGCAGCATCTCGCGGACCGCGACGTCCGGACGTGGCGCGAACATGTGGCCGAACTGACTTACGACGAAGTCGAAGCTCGCGTCGGGCAGCGGCAGCGCCTCGGCGTCGCCCTGGCGCCAGTCGGCCTCGACGCCCATCAGCGCAGAGTTCTCTTTCGCGCGCGCGATCAGCTCGGGCGTCAAGTCGACACCGGTGACGCGCGCGCCGAGCCTCGCGGCTGTAAGCCCGACCACGCCGGTTCCGCAGCCGACGTCGAGCACGCTCGCCCCGGGCTTGATCCCAGCGAACGACACGAGTCGCGGTGCGACGGTGCCGGTCATGCTCTCGAACAACCCGAATGTCGACCAAGCGACTTTCTGGTTCTCTTTGAATTGCGCAGTAGGGTCCATGACGGCTCCTTTTAATGTTGTGCGCCGGGCGATTCTAGTCCCGGAGCGTGTCGACCGCGACGGCCGCTATCGCATCAGGCAGGATCGCCGTAGAGCGCGGCGCCGTGCGTCGCGAGCCCGTCGGCGTTGAACGTGAGAATCTCGGTCACGAGCCGCCGGCCGACACTGCGATAGTGGATCGCGACCTTGTCGATGCCGTTGTACACGCCGAGCAACTCGAAATGAATCGGCGGCTGCAGCTGCAACCCCCAGGTCCAATAGGGTCGGATCGCCTCCTTGCCCCGCAGCACTCCGCTCGGCTCCTTCATCCGCTCGACGATGTACGGCGACGACATCTCGAAGTCGTCGGTGTAGTGCGCAAAGACTCGCTCGAGGTCGTGGCTGTTCCACGCCGCGATCCACTCGTGAGCGAAGCGCTCCGCCCAGTCTCGGTCGATCATGATTCGTCTCCTTACGTGCACGACTCGTCGGGCTCCGCCCGCGCGCCCGCGCCGTGCGATTCTAGAGCGGCGCATCCGCGGACGGCAGGCTTCCGCGCCGGCAATACTCCCATGACCGGCGGTCCTCCCGCATACTTCGAGCCGAAGCGCCGGGAGACGCCTCGCGCGTGAGCCAACCTTCTTCAGCGTCCGCCGTAGCCCCGGATTTACACGCGGCGTTCGCTTCCGTCGCGCGAGCGATTGCGGAGTCGCTCGCCGGTACTCGAGGCAGTGGGCCGCCGGCCCGACGCTCGTCGCGTTGCGCCAGACGCCGGCACCGAAGCGTCCGCTTGAGATAGGGGTTATCCCGGATGGATTGCCAGGCCGCCACGCCGGAGAATCCGTTGTATGTCGACACGCGATCGACAAGGGTCGGGTGCGCCAGCCATCGCAAGATGGACCCTCTTGGCAGTTGCGACCGTGCTCGCCGCGAGCGGTCTGCACGCGCAGACGACAGGCCCGACGGCGACTCGGCCGGCCGACGCCACGGGCGCCCTCGCGCGCTACGTGGCGAAGCCGGACGACACGTTCAGCTGGGAGCTCCGCACGCATTTCCGCGCGAAAGGTGCCGACGCGATCGAGCTGTTGCTGCAATCGCAAACGTGGCAGGGCGTCGCGTGGAAGCACCAGGTCGTGCTGATCAAGCCGCGCGGGCTCGACAAGCCGAACCATGCACTGCTGATCGTCGGCGGCGGCCGCTGGCAAGAGTCGTACGCCGAGCCGTCGCCGGGCGGCGAAGAGGATTTGCCGAAGGGCGGTGACACGTTCGTCACGCTCGCGCGGCTGCTCCACACGGTCGTCGTCGTCGTCGGCCAGGTGCCGTATCAGCCGTTGTTCAACCTAACGGAAGATCGCCTGATCGCGCACACGTTCGACGAGTACCTGCGCAGCGGCGATCCGGAATGGCCGCTGCTGCTGCCGATGGTGAAGACCGTCGTCCGCGCGCTCGATGCGAGCGACGAGGCGTCGCGTCGCGAGTGGAACCAGCCGCTCGAGACCTTCACCGTGTTCGGCGCGTCGAAGCGCGGCTGGACTACGTGGCTCACGGGCGCCGTCGATCCGCGAGTGACGGCGATCGCGCCCGTGGTGTTCGATGCGTTGAACATGGCGGAGCATTTCCCACATCAAACGGCCGTGTTCGGCGCTCCGTCCGAAGCGATCAAGCCCTACACGGACCTCGGCTTGCCCGAGATACTCACGTCGGGTCGCGGCGCGCCGCTGCGCGAGATCGTCGATCCCTACAGCTACCTCGACGCGCTCAAGCAGCCGAAGCTGATCATGATCGCGACGAACGACGCGTATTTCCCGTCCGATTCGGCCAACCTCTACTGGGATGCGCTCGAGGGCCCGAAGTACCTTCTCTACCTGCCGAACGAGCCGCACAGCATCAAGCACTACGGCAAGGCGTTTGGCGCGCTGCGCGCGCTGCAGCGCTCGATCACCGGCGCCGCGCCGCTGCCGAAGCTCGAGTGGGAATTCGTTTGGGACAGCAACGGTCCGGGAGGACGGCTCTGCGTGCGCTCCGATCCGAAGCCGGGAGGCGTGCGGCTCTGGACCGCCAACGCGGACGGGCGCGACTTTCGTCATGCGACCTGGAGCGCCGGGGCCGAGATGAATGCGCGCGATGCGGCGAGCATCGCGCTCGAGCCGCCTTCCACCGGCTATCGCTCCGTGGTCGCAGAGGTGGACTACGGGCACTTGCTCGGCGCGTATTCCCTATCGACGAATCTCGCGGTGCTCGGAGCACCCGGCTCGCCCGAGCCCGGACCGCGCCCGCACGGCGTGGCAGGCGTGTGCACGACTCAAGCCCCGGAGCTGAAAGCGGCCGCGATCGAGCGATAGGCCGCGGCCGATGCTAACATCGGCGCACAAAACCTAAGGGAGGAGCTCAGTCGTGTCCCAGTTGAATCGCTTCGGGTTGTTCCGCGCCGTTGGCGCCGCCGTGTTGCTCGCCTTCGCGGCATCGGCTTGGGCACAGACGACGGACATGCTGATGCCGAGCTACATCAAGCCCGGCATCAATTTCAAGCAATACAAGCAGATCACGATCAAGCCGTTGAACCTCGATGACACGCGCCTGATCCCGCCGCCGTGGGTCGAGAAGCCGAGCCCGAAAGACTGGCAGCTGTCGAAGGACAACCAGGACTTCTTGCGCCAGACGTTCGCGAGCGCGGTGCGCTCGGGCGTCGAATCGGAAGGCAAGTTCAAGGTCGTGAACGAGCACACGCCCGGCACGCTGCAAATCGACGTCCGTCTCGTGAGCCTCACGCCGTGGGCATCTCGCGACGAGAAGGTCGAGACACTGGGCTCGGGCACGTTGACGTTCGAGGCGCACGTGCGCGACGCGGCCACCTCCGAATTGCTTGCGGTCTATCAAGGAACGCAAAACGTCGGCAAGGAATATCAAGCAAATACGCCGGCCAACAAGATGACCGACATCAAACAGCACTTCACGGACTGGGGCCGCAACATCAGCAAGCGCCTCGCGGCCGCGCAGGCTCTGTAATGCCCGACGGGCTCCGACTCGTCGGCTGACGAGCGGAGCCCCTCACTTCCCGCAACTTCGCGACACGCGGAACGGCGGCATGACGATCTACCAGCAAATCGTCGCCGCCTGTTGGGGCGTGCTGCTCATCGTTTGGTTCGTGCTCGCGCTAGTTCTTGGCCAGCGCGGACGGCACTCGACTCGCGTTTGGTGGCTGCGCCTCGTCGCCATCGCGGTCCTGCTGATCGCCGTGTACTTCATCGCACGCGGTCGCGCGCCCTCGCTGGGTCAGCCGACGCCGGGAACCGCGCTCGGCGGAGCGGTGCTCTGCGTCGCGGGCCTCGCGTTCGCGCTTTGGGCGCGGATCACGATGGGCCGGCATTGGCAGATGCCAGCCACTCAGGACGACGCGCCGGCGATCGTCACTGCCGGGCCGTTCGAGCACGTACGGCATCCGATCTACGCGGGCGTCATCGCAATGATGATCGGCAGCGCAGTCAACGTTCCGGGCTCGTATGTCGAAGTGCTGACGGCGATCGTGTCGCTCGTGGTCCTCGCGCGTCACGAAGAGCGCGACATGCTGCGCGCTCTGCCCGAGGCCTATGGCGCCTACATGCAACGGACGAAACGGTTCGTGCCGTTCGTCCTCTGACGTCCGGGCTCAGCGCAGCACGCGCGCGACGATCCGCAGATCGCCCTCGATCTCGCGAACCTGGTCGAAGCGCAGACGCCACGCGTCGGCGAGCGATTCGAGCGCGGGCGACGCGAACATGCCGCGCGCGCCATCACCGAGCAGCCGCGGCGCCACATATATAACGAGCTCGTCGACGAGCCGCGCCTGCAGGAACGCGCCGTCGAGCCGCGCGCCGGCCTCGACCCAGACGTCGTTCACCTCGAGCTCCGCGAGCCGCGCGAGCACGCGGCCGAGATCGCAGTGCTCGCCGCCCTCCACGCGCTCCACACGCGCGCCGGCGCGCTCGAGCACGCCCTGCGCCTCGTCGCCGTCGTGCGTCGTGAAGATCAACACCTCGCCCGGCAGAGACAGAGTCTTCGCGGTCGGCGGGGTGCGCAGCCGGGAGTCGAGGATTACGCGCAACGGCTGCTTGACGCCGACCTTCGGGTCAATGCCGGACTCCGCGCGCCGAGCGTCGAGCGACGGATCGTCGCGCAACACCGTGCCGCTGCCGGTCACCACCGCGCCCGACAGCGCGCGCCAGCGATGCACGTCGGCGCGCGCCGCTGTGCCCGTTATCCACTGGCTCTCGCCGTTGGCGAGCGCGGTGCGGCCGTCGAGCGACGCGGCGATCTTGCACCGCACCCACGGCCGGCCGCGGCGCATCCGCGCGAAGAAGCCGCGGTTCAACGGCTCGGCCTCGCTCTCCAGCAACCCGCCCTCGACGCGTATGCCGGCCGCCTCGAGCTCGCGCGCACCGGCGCCGTTCACCCGCGGATTCGGGTCGCGGCCCGCGTAGACGACTCGCGCGACGCCCGCCTCGATCAGCGCGCGCGTGCACGGACCCGTGCGGCCCTGGTGGCAGCACGGTTCGAGCGTCACGTATGCGGTCGCCCCGCGCGCCTCCGCGCCGGCCGCGTTGAGCGCGACACGCTCTGCGTGCGGGCCGCCGGCCGGCGCCGTCCAGCCGCGCGCGATCACGCGGCCGTTCTTCACGAGCACGCAGCCGACGGTCGGGTTCGGCTTCGTGTCGTAGAGCCCGTTCGCGGCGAGCGCGAGCGCCTCGGCCATGTACGCGCGGTCACGCGCGACGGCTTCGAGAGTGGGCGCGCTCACGAGGCTAACCGAGCCCCGCCGCCGCGCGGGCAGCAATGTACCGATTCATTTCGTTGGGTCCGGTTTTTTCGCCGTATTGCCGGGCAGCAGCGACATCTGCTCGCGGCTCTCGAGCAGGCTCGGCAGCGATTGCAGCCGCTCGATCTCCTGCTGGAACTCGGTGACGTCCTGGAAGCTCCGATATACCGACGCGAAGCGCACGTACGCGACGACGTCGAGACGGCGCAGCTCCTCCATCACTAGATCGCCGATCAGCCGGCTCGGCACTTCGCGCTCGCCCATCGTCTGCAGACTGTGGGTAACGTGCTCGATGCTGCGCTCGATGTCCTCGCGCTGCACCGGGCGTTTCTGTAGCGCGGCCAAGATGCCGTTGCGCAGCTTGCCTTCGTCGAACGGCTCGCGGCGATCGTCGCGCTTCACGACATACGGCATCACGAGCTCGGGTTGCTCGAACGTCGTGAAGCGCTCGCCGCACGACAAGCATTCGCGGCGCCGGCGCACTTGGCGGCCTTCGCCCGCGAGACGCGAGTCGATCACTTTCGTGTCCTCGAAGCTGCAGAACGGACAATGCATGATGCTAGCTCGCGCGCCCGGCGCTCATGGGCGCGTAGACCGGGTACGCGGCGCAAAGTTCGAGCGCGCCGCTGCGCACGCGCGCGACAACTCCGTCGGCGCCATTCGCGTCTAGGATGTCGGCGATCCCGCCCGCGAGCGCGCGGATCTCGGCTTCGCCGAAGCCCCGCGTCGTGACCGCCGGCGTGCCGAGCCGAAGACCCCCGCTGCCCTGCGTCGGCTCGGAGCCGCTCTCGCCCGGCAGCGACACGCGATTCACCGCGATCAGCGCGGACTCGAGCGCGCGCTCGGCGCGCTGCGCGTCGATCGTCTTGCCGCGCAGGTCCACGAGCAGCATGTGGTTATCCGTGCCGCCCGAGACGATTCCGTAGCCGCGCGTCGCAAGCACCGTGGCGAGCAGCCGCGCGTTCGCGAGCGTGCGCTGCTGGTACTCCTTGAATGCGGGCTCGAGCGCCTCGGCGAACGCGACGGCCTTCGCGGCGACCACGTGCATCAGCGGGCCGCCCTGCGTGCCGGGGAACACGGCCTCGTCCGCGCGCTCCGTGATCTTCGAACGCGCTCGCGCGAGCAGCATCCCTCCGCGAGGACCGCGCAGCGTCTTGTGCGTCGTCGTCGTGACGAGGTCCGCGAGCGGCACCGGGTTCGGGTAGAGGCCGGCCGCGATCAGGCCCGCGACGTGCGCGATGTCGGCGAGGAACAGTGCGCCGATTTCGTCCGCGATCGCGCGGAAGCGGGCCCAGTCGACGACGCGCGAGTACGCCGAGAAGCCCGCGACGATCACCTTCGGCTTACGAGCGCGTGCGAGCGACGCGACCTGGTCATAGTCGATCTCGCCGCTGCGTGCGTCGACGTCGTAGAACGCGACGTCGTAGATCTGCCCCGACGCGTTGTCGTTCGCGCCGTGCGTACGGTGGCCGCCGTGCGCGGGGCGCATACCGAGCAGCGTGTCGCCGGGCTCGAGCAGCGCGAGATACGCGGCGAGATTCGCCTGGCTGCCGGAGTATGGCTGCACGTTCGCCCAGCCGGCGCCGAACAGCTTGCACGCGCGCTCGATCGCGAGGCTCTCGGCAACGTCGACGTGCTCGCAGCCCGCGTAGTGGCGATGGCCCGGATAGCCGTCAGCGTACTTGTTCGTGAGCACGGATCCCTGCGCGGCGAGCACGCGAGGGCTCACGTAGTTCTCGGACGCGATCAGCTCGATGTGGCGCTCCTGGCGCTCGAGCTCGCCGCGCAGCGCGGCCGCGAGCGCGGGATCGAAGGCCTCGAGGGAACGCCGGTCGAACATTCTCAGCTCGCGAGCTGTTCGCAGACGCGCGTCCACGCCCGCGCGAGATTCGTCCGGTTGTACCCGCCGCCGCCCATCGCGAGTAGCTTGCCGCCCGCGTGCTTGTCGGCGAGCGCGGCGAGGCGGCTTGCCGCGTGAGCGTGCGCCTCCGGCGTGTAGCGCAGGTGCGTGATCGGATCGCCGGCGATCGAGTCCGCGCCGCACTGGAGCAGGATCAGCTCCGGCTTGGCGGCGTCGATGAAGCCTTCGACCTCCTCCCAAGCCGTGAGAAACGCGTGGTCGTCGGAACCCGGCGGCATCGGCACGTTGAGCTTCGTGCCCGCCGCTTCGCCGCGCCCCGTCTCCGAGCGCGCGCCGGTGCCGGGATAGAGGAATCGGCCGTCCTCGTGCATGTCCGCGAACGCTACGCCGGGGTCGCGCTCGAATGCGTAGAACACGCCGTCGCCGTGGTGCGCGTCGATGTCGACGTACGCGACGCGTTTGATGTCGTACAGCTTGCGCGCGGCCTCGATCGCGACGCCGCAGTCGTTGAACACGCAGAAACCCGCGGCGTGATCGCGTCCCGCGTGATGCAGGCCGCCGATCGGGATGAACGCGCGCCGCCGCGGGCCTTTCACGATCGCCTCGAGCGCGACGAGCGTGCCGCCGACCACGGTCGACGCGGCCTCGAACACGCCCGGGAACGCAGGCGTATCACCCGCGTCGAGCAAGCCGCTGCCGCGCTTCGACAGCTCGACGACGCGATCGATGTACGCCGGCGTGTGGAACCATTCGAGCTCCGCGCGCGTCGCATGCCGCGGACTACGCTGCTCGAGGTCCGCGAACGAGGCGGAGCGCTGCGCTTCCGCCATGAACGCGGCGTAGCGGTCCATTCCGAACGGATGGCCGTTCGGAAACCCGTAGGAGGCGAGCTCCTGCCCTGCGATCAAGACGGTCGAGCGCGACATCGTCGAAGTGGTCGAGAATGAAAGATAAATCGTCGCATCGGGGTTGCCGATGATCGGCACGGCGTCGATAATCCCGAGCCCGCTCGAGCCCGACCCCGTATGGCACAGTACATCTATACCACGAACCGCCTCGGCAGAGTGGTCCCGCCGAAGCGTCACATTCTGCGCGACATCAGCCTGAGCTTCTTCCCCGGCGCGAAGATCGGCGTGCTCGGCTTGAACGGCTCAGGTAAGTCGACGCTGCTCAAGATCATGGCCGGCGTCGACACGGAGTTCGAGGGCGAGGCGCGTCCGCAGCCGGGCATCAAGATCGGCTTTCTCGCGCAAGAGCCCGCGCTCGATCCGCAAAAGAACGTGCGCGCGATCGTCGAGGAAGGCGTCGCGGACCTTCTCGGCCTCGTGCAGCGCTTCAACGAGATCAGCGACAAGTTCGCCGAGCCGCTCGGCGACGACGAGATGACGAAGCTGCTCGAGGAGCAAGGCAAGCTCCAGGACAAGATCGACTCGGTCGGCGGCTGGGAGCTCGAGCGCAAGCTCGAGATCGCGGCCGACGCGCTGCGGCTGCCGCCGTGGGACGCGAACGTCACGGCGCTTTCGGGCGGCGAGCGCCGGCGCGTCGCGCTCTGCCGGCTGCTGCTGAGCAATCCCGACATGCTGCTGCTCGACGAGCCGACGAACCATCTCGACGCGGAGTCCGTCGCGTGGCTCGAGCGGTTCCTGAAAGACTTCGCCGGCACCGTGATCGCGGTGACCCACGACCGCTACTTCCTCGACAACGTCGCGGGTTGGATCCTCGAGCTCGATCGCGGCTACGGCATCCCGTGGCAAGGCAACTACAGCTCGTGGCTCGAGCAGAAAGAGAAGCGGCTCGAGATCGAGGAGAAGCAGGAGGCCGCGCGCCAACGCGCGATCAAGACGGAGCTCGAGTGGGTGCGCACGAATCCCGGCGCGCGGCGCGCGAAAGCGAAAGCGCGTCTCGCGCGCTTCGACGAGCTCACGTCGAAGGAGTTCCAGGCCCGTAACGAGACGAACGAGATCTACATCCCGCCGGGCCCGCGGCTCGGGGACCTCGTGATCGAGGCGGACAAGATCTCGAAGGCTTACGGCGACCGCGTGCTGTTCGAGAACCTGTCGTTCTCGCTGCCGCCCGGCGGCATCGTCGGCGTGATCGGGCCGAACGGCGCCGGCAAGACGACGCTGTTCCGGATGCTCGCGGGCCAGCTCAAGCCCGACAGCGGCACGATCCGCACCGGCAACACCGTGCAGCTCGCGTACGTGGATCAGAGCCGCGACACGCTCGACAACGACAAGACGGTCTGGCAGGAGATCAGCGACGGCCAGGACATCCTGCGAGTCGGCACGTACGAGACCCCGTCGCGCGGCTACGTCGGCCGTTTCAACTTCCGCGGCACGGACCAGCAAAAGAAGGTCGGCCTGCTCTCGGGCGGCGAGCGCAACCGCGTGCACCTCGCGAAGGTGCTGCGCTCGGGAGGCAATCTCTTGATGCTCGACGAGCCGACCAACGATCTCGACGTCGAGACGCTGCGCGCGCTCGAGGACGCGCTGCTTTCGTTCCCCGGCTGCGCGATCGTGATCTCGCACGATCGCTGGTTCCTCGACCGCATCGCGACGCACATTCTCGCGTTCGAGGGCGACAGCGAGGTGGTCTGGTTCCAGGGCAACTACGCCGACTACGCCGAGGACCTGAAGCGGCGCAAGGGCGTGGACGCCGATCAGCCGCACCGGATCCGCTACAAGCGGCTCGGCTGAGCGCGCAACGGGACGGCAGCGTGCCTCGACGGCTGTTCGGCGGCAAAGCCCAAAACCTCAGGCCTCGCGGTCTCCAGCGAGAGCGGCGCGCTTATCGAGCGCGGGCGTTTCGCACACGCTCGCGCTAGACTCCAAAGAAAAGGCGGCCGCCGTGCCGATTTATGTAAACAAGAACAACGACTTCGACCAACGCGAAGTTGCGACCCGCGAGTGCCCGCACTGCGGCGCGCTCGCGCAACTGCTGCCGCTCGCCACTCCGTCGTTCGCTGCTCTGATGCAAGCGCGGCCGACCCACATTGGCGCCGTGTTCCGCTGCGCGGCCTGCAACGAGCCGCGCTTCGTGCGTGCCGCGGTACGCGCGTTCGAGCCCGACCGCGTCGAGCTGTCGGCCAATCTCGTCGAGATAGAGAAGCCGCACGAGAAGTTTCAGTTCAGCTATCTCGACAAAGACGTCGAGAAGCTGTTGCGTGAAGCGTTCGAGTGCTACAGAGCGAATTGCCACACGGCGTTCGCATTGCTGTCCCGGCTCGCCGTAGACACGGCGCTGAGGGACTTGGACTCGGCGACGCGGCGACGTTGGCAAGAGTCGCTGCGCGAAGTGCTGCAGATCGCGGAGGTCGAATCGGACACTGGCCACGCAATCGAAACAGCCTTGTTCGGCGACACGAGCGCACCGCCGACGATCGGACCACTAGCGGCCGCGGTGATGATCGAGGCCGTGAAGGATCTCTTCTACCAGTCGTACGTGCGCACCGCGAAGCTGCGCGCCGCGATGAAGATGCGCCGCTACTTCGTCGACGAGGGTATGCGTAAAGTCACGCCAATCGACCGCGCGCGCCGGGACTCGAGCGCGAAGACGTCGTAACGCCGGTGTAACGCTGTCCCAGAACGACTTAACACGGAGGCATCTGCGATGAGACACGTAATCTCGTTGGCGGCCGTTGGCGTATTGGTCGCGAGCTTGAGCCTTGGCACCATCTACGCGCAGAGCCAGGACAAATATGCTCTCAAGGTTCCGGGCGGGCTCGCCTTCTCCGAGTTCAGGGGATACGAGAGCTGGCAGACGATCGCGATCAGCGAGAACGGACCCGTCATCGCAGTGATCGTCGGCAATCCGCAAATGATCGAAGCATTTCAGGCTGGCATTCCCGAGAACGGCAAGCCGTTCCCCGACGGCGCGAAGATGGCGAAGATCCACTGGATTCCGAAAAAGAGCACGAACCCCGGCAACCCGACCGTGCCCGACAAGCTTGCCAACGTCGACTTCATGGTGAAGGACAGCAAGAGGTTCGCGGACAGCGGCGGTTGGGGATACGGCGCGTTCGAGTACGACGCCGCGACCGACACGTTCAGGCCGGGCACGACGCAGGATTCGCCGCCGCAATCGAACGATGCGAAATGTGGCTTCGGTTGCCACACGATCGCGAAGGCGAAGGACTACGTGTTTACGGAGTACGCGCGCCGCTAGCCGCGACTCAGTTCGCCTTGCAGACGCCGCCGGGGCAGCGGTTGTTCTCCTCGCACACGTACTCGAGCAGGCCGAGCTCGCTCCACTCGGGACGCGCCGTGATCTCGAACTCCTGTGACCACGGCTGCTTGAAGATCTTCGGATCGTCGAGCGTCATCACGTAGCGCAGCTTCGTCGGGCTCTTGAAGCTGATGCGCTCGGTGACCGTCAGAGCGTCGCTGTGCATCCGGTACTCTTTCGGATCGGTGTAGTAATAGTCGTCGAGCGACCAGCGCTTGAGGTTCTTGGTCACGACCACCAGCGTGTCGCCTTCCCAATGGCCGACCGAGTCGCCGTAATAGGACGGCTCGATGCCTTTCCTGTGCGGCCTGCCATCTAGCGGGATGATGCGCTTCATGCCCTGGAACTCGTGGAGGACGATCAAGTAGTTGCCCGTCTGCGAGAATTGCATCGCGTTCGCGGACAACATTCCCGACGGGAATCCGGCCGGCATACAGAACGCGCGCGGCTCGTCGTGGCGAGCATCGCCGGTGCGCGGCTCGAGGAACGGCTCCGCGCTGTTGCCGAGAAGCGGCGCGAAGTTCTTCCGGTCGAAAATCGTGGCTGAGCAGCGGCACGTGTCCGCTCCCGGCAACGCGCGCGGCCACTCGTAGATGCCGTTGAAGTCCGGCTTACCTGCCGCCGTGCGCGGGATCTCGGAAGCCGCCTGCGCCGCGGCGCGCTCGAGCGTCGCGCTCGCAACGAGCAACACTAGCGCGGCGAGCGCGACGATCATCTGGACCCTCATCGTCATCGTGCTCCCTCGACGTCAGCGTTGCTGCTCGGGCCCCGCGGTGAACACGTCGCGGCCGTCCGCAAACGTCACTCGCCGTCCCGTCATGTTCTTCGATCCGTCGCGCGCGAGAAAACCTTCGACGGAAACGGTGGCGCCGATCTTGAGCACGTCCTTGGTGATTCCGCGCCGCATCAGCTGCCCGGGGGCGCCGCCCGATACGCCCCACTCCGAGAGGCTGCCGTCCTTCTCCTTCACGTCGAGGTAGTACCAGATGTGCGGGTTCTGCCATTCGACGCGCTTGATCGTGCCGCTGATCGACATGGGCTTGTCGAGGTCGTATTCGGCGACCGCCGAGTGATGCGCGAGCGCGCCGCTCGTCCCGAGCAGGCCCGCTAGAAGGAAGGTAACGCTCCAGGAATGACGCATCGGATGCGCTCCACAACCGCTTCGCCCCGAGCTTAAGCGATAGCTCGCGACGGCGCACCCACACGACGGAACGAGCGCGGCGACCGCAGACGCGCCAAGCCGAAATGCAGCCGCCTACGCGAGAAGGCCGTCAGGCTACTCGCGCCCCGGCTCGAGCCCCTCGGAGTAATAGATCTTCCCGTTCGCGTCGACGATGATCGTCTCGTAGCCCGGGTACTTCTTGATCAGCTCGAGCCCTTCCTTCACGCCGAGCACGAAGATGGCGGTGTCGAGCCCATCGGTGATCGTGCCGCTCGGACCGATCGCCGTGACCGTGAGGATTCCTTCCGTCGGCTCGCCGGTGTGCGGATTGATCACGTGGTGGTAGCGCTTGCCATCCTGCTCGAAGAAGCGCTCGTAGTCGCCGGCAGTCGAGATCGCCTCGTCGACGAGCGGCAGCCGCGTGATCACTTGGTCTTTCGCGCGCGGATGGCGGATGCCGACGATCCACGGCTTGCCGCGCCGGTCTCCGATCACACGGGTGTCGCCGCCCGCGTTCAACAATGCGTGCTCGATGCCGTTCGCCTTCAAGAACTCGGCCTCGTGCTGGACGACGTAGCCCTTCGCGATACCGCCGAGGTTGATCTTCACGCCGGGCATCGTGTACTCGATCGTGCGCGCGCCGCGCTCGAGCACGACGTGCCGGTAGTCGACGGCCGGAAGGTGCTCCTTGATCTGCTCCTCGCTCGGATGCTCGTGCTTGTGGAAGTCGTACATGTAGCCGACGCTCTCGTACGTGATGTCGAAGGCGCCGTGGCTCGCGACCGAGAATTGCAGCGACACGTCGATTAGGTTGAAGAGCTCCTCGCTGATCGGAATCGGCTTCTCGGCCGCGTGATCGTTGACGAACGAGATCTCGCTGTCCGGCTTGTACGTGCTCATCTCCCGGTCGATGCGCTTGTAGTCGTCCATCACCGCTTGGACGAGCTTGCGGCCGTGAGCCTCGTCGTCGTCCCAGAGCTCGACCGAGACGCGGGTCCCCATCAGGTCCATCGCGTCGCCAACCCAGCCGGCCGACGCCCGACCCGCGACGAGCGCGAGGGACGCGCCGAGCAACGCCGCAGTCGCGAAGTGCAGCCACGATTGGCGGCTTGAGGATTCGCGGCGTATTCTCCGCGCGTCCGTACGCCTAAGGAGCAGTTCGATGGGCCTGATCGTCACGTTGGTCATCCTTGCGCTGATCGTGTTCTGGGCGGTAGGGATGTACAACAACCTGGTCAACTCGCGCAACCGAGTACGCAACGCTTTCTCGCAAATCGACGTGCAGCTCACCCGCCGCTACGACTTGATCCCGAATCTCGTCGAGACGGTGAAGGGCTACATGACCTACGAGAAGTCGACGCTCGAGGCCGTGATCAACGCGCGCAACGCGGCGCAGGCCGGCCTGAAGAAGGCCGCCGCGGATCCGTCCGATCCCGAGGCGATCAAGCAGCTCGCGGCGGCCGAGTCGACGCTCGGCAGCACGCTTGGCCGGCTGTTCGCTCTCACCGAAGCCTATCCCGACCTCAAGGCGAGCCAGAACATGCAGCAGCTGCAAGAAGAGCTCACGTCGACCGAGAACAAAGTCGCGTTCGCTCGCCAGGCGTTCAACGACTCGGTGCTGTCCTATAACAACGCGTGCCAAAACTTCCCGGGCAACTTGCTCGCGAACAACTTCGGCTTCAAGCCGGCCGAGTTCCTCGAGGTCGAGGAGCCCGCGAAACGCGAGACGCCAAAGGTCTCCTTCAACTGAGCGTCTAGCCCGCACGCGTGGACTTCTTCGCGCGCCAGGAGCAAACGCGACGCACGAGCCGCGTGCTCGTCGCCGCTTTCCTGCTCGCGTTCGTGGTCTGTGCGCTCGCGACGACGTTCGCGCTGTCGCTCGCGCTGCGTTATGCGAATCCGAACGCGCTCTACGGCAGCGGTAGCTGGAGCGGCTGGATCGCGGCGAATCTCGGCGTCGTAGGCTGCGCCATGGCCGTTACTCTCGCGATCATGGCGCTCGCCAGCGTGTACAGAGCCGCGTCGCTCGCGGGCGGCGGCGCCGACGTCGCGCGGATGATGAGCGCGACGCAGGTAACCGGCGGCGGCGCCGACCCGCTCCAGCAGCGGCTCGTAAACGTCGTCGAGGAGATGGCGCTCGCGTCCGGCGTCGCGGTGCCCGAGATCTTCGTCCTCGAGCACGAGGCCGGCATCAACGCGTTCGCGGCGGGCACGACGCACGCGAATGCGGCGATCTGCGTCACGCGCGGCGCGCTCGAGCGTCTCGATCGCGCGGAGCTCCAAGGCGTGATCGCGCACGAGTTCAGCCACGTGCTGAACGGCGACATGCGGCTCAACCAGCAGCTGATCGGGCTCTCGTTCGGCATCCTCGCGCTGTCGCTCGCGGGCCGCTTCATTTTGCGCGGCCTCCGCTACTCGCGGCCGAGCCGCGGCAAGGACAACAGCGCGCTCGCAGTCGCCGTCGTGATCGGCATCGCGCTCGTCGTGATCGGCTGGATCGGCGTGTTCCTGAGCCGGTTGATCAAAGCCGCGGTGTCTCGTCAGCGCGAGGCGCTTGCGGACGCTTCGGCCGTGCAGTTCACGCGCGAGCCGCAGGGCTTGGCCGGCGCCCTCAAGAAGATCGCCGCCTATGGCGCACGGATTCAGTACGCCGAAACCGAGGAGGTCGCGCACATGCTGTTCGAGCGCGGCTCCGGGGCGTTCGGCGGCTGGTTCGCGACGCATCCGCCTCTGATCGAACGGATCAAAGCGCTCGACCCGTCGTTCGACCCGCGCGACCTGCCGAAGCCGGTGCCATTGCCCGGGCCCGGCGCCGCGGTCGCCGCCGAGCGCGCGATTGCTGCCGCGCGCGCCGAGGGCGGATTCGACGCCGCCGCGCGCACCGCCGCGGCGGTCAGCGCCGCGCTCGCCGGGATGCCGAGCTCGTCGGACCCGGTGCGCGAGCGCGCCGGACAGATCGTCGCGCCCGGCGTCGGCGGCGCGCTTCGCGCCGCGATCCCGGAGGAAATCCAGGAGGCCGCGCGCGCCCAGGACTCGAGCCTGCTGCTGGTCGCGGCGCTCGCCGTCGCGCCCGACGCCCCCGCGCGCGATCGGCAATTCGCGGTGCTCGAGCAGCAGCTCGGCGGCGTACGCAAGGACGAATGTCGACGGCTCTACGACCTGCTCGGCCAAGTGGACCGACGCTTGCGGCTCACGATCGTCGCGCTCGCGCTGCCGGCGCTCAAACGCAGGCCCGCCGAGCAGATCCGCTATCTGCTCGACCTGCTCGGCAAGCTCGCGGCGCTCGAGGTCGAGCCGCGGCTGTTCGACTACGTGCTGATTCACGTGCTCGCGGCCTATCTGCGCGCGCAGCCGACCGCGGCGGGGCCCGCGCCGCGGGCCGCGCTCACGAAGACCGCGCTGCGCGACGCGGTGCGCTCGCTTCTCGCGACAGTCGCGGCGTTCGGCAACGCCGACGCGTCGGCTGCTCGCGCGGCGTATGCCGCGGGGCTTACCGCCATCGGCTGGCCCGACGCGGGCGACGCTCCTTCGTTCGAGTCGCCGTCCGCGACGCGCGATCTCGCGAAGCTCGATGGCGCGCTCGCCGCGCTCGCCGGTCTGCGCTCCGAGCCGAAGCTCAAGCTGCTACGGGGCGTGCTCGCGACGATTCGCGCCGACGGCAAGATCGAGCTCGACGAGCAGGAGCTGTTCCGCGCGATCGCCGCGACGCTCGACTGCCCTCTTCCGCCCGGATTCGCGCTCTAGCGACAAGCGTGGCAGCGGTGCGCGGACGCGCTAAGATGCGCGGCATCGTAACCGCCCGGGATCACACGATGCACAGCGCGCGAATCGCTCATCGCTTCGGTCTTGCACTGCTCGCCGCGATTTTGGTCATCGGAGCGCGACCGATTGCCGCCGAGACCTCCGACAGTGACCGGCTCATCCGCGCGTCGGAGGTGCTCGTCAAATTCACCGCCGAGGACGAGAACAGCATCCCCGCCGCGCTGCTCGAGCGGGCGCACGGCGTCGCGGTGATACCGTCGCTCGTGCGCGGCGGCTTCTTCCTCGGCGGGCGCCGCGGGCGCGGCGCATTGAGCGTGCGCGGCGTGGACGGCAAGTGGACCAATCCCGCGTTCATCACGCTCACGGGCGGCAATCTCGGGCTCCAGTTCGGCGCCGAGTGGGCCGACGTCGTGCTCGTGTTCGCGAACGAGCAATCGGTCAAGAACATGGCGAGCGGCAAGTTCACGATGGGCGGCGATGCGACCGCGGTCGCGGGCCCACTCGGCAAGCGCGCGACGGCCGCGATCACGGCCAAAGCGGAGGTCTATATCTACACGCGCAGCCGCGGCTTGTACGCCGGTGCGGCGTTCGAGGGCGCGCGGCTCGCGATCGACGGGGAAAGCAACAAGGCGTTCTATTCGGGCGACGAGCACCAAGCGTTGGGGCCGCCGACCGCCGCAACCCCGGCCACAGCGCAGCAGTTCATCGAGACGTTGCGCGGAGTCAGCACGGCCGGCGCCGCGCCGCCGCACCCGACGACTACGGCGACCACGACGGCCGCAACAACCCCAAGCGGGAGCGCGCCGAGTAGCAGCGGTGCCGAGGAAGCGGTCATCTATCCGCTCGACGAGGCGCAGCACTGACGCGCGCGTCGGCACGACGCCTGCTTCGCGCGGCGCCCGTTCTGCAGATCGGAAATCCCTGGGCTAAGACCTAGCGCTGGAGCGAGGAATCGCGGAACGGCCGCGGGATGACGGCTGCGTGCTCGATCTCGGGCTTCTGCGGCTGAACGTCGGCCTTTGGCGGCTCGACGGCGGCGAGCTTGAGCTCGGGCCGGGCTGGCAGCTGCGACAATGATTCACGCTCGTCGGTGCCGCTGCTCGCATCGGAGATCGGACCGGCGCCGGCGGTGCTCTTGTCGCGCCACTGCGCCTCGTAAGCGTCTTTTTCGGCGGCCTTCGCGGCAGCAGCCGCTTGCTCCTCGGCTTGCTGCTGGTGCGCCGCGCGATCGCGCATCTGTTCGAGCTTGCGTGAAGACTCGCGCTCGTAATTCTGGCTGCGCTCGCGATCGCCGGTCGCCCCAACGGCCGCGGCTGCTCGACGCGCGTTGTCGCACTCCTGGTTGTCGACCGACGCATTGCGGTCTTGATTGCAACGCGCGAGAACGCCTTCCCTGGCGAGGCCGTCTTCCATGAAAAACTCGTAGGTGCGCGGCTTGTTGGGTTGCTGGCAGGCAGCGACCCAAACGGTGACCGCAAGCACGCCCGCGACACGGGCGAGTGCGATCCAGCGAGCACGCATTGGAATGGCCGGTTGAGACACGCGCGTTCGACTCGTCGGTTACGTCAAAACGCGCGTACGTTAGCGCGGACGGGGCCTGGAGCCCCACCGGGCAGTTCACAGATTTGCCCAAAAAATCTTCGGTGTCGGCACTACGGGCCGGCCGGACCCACCTCGCCCGCGTCGTCGATCGCGAGCCCGAGGGCGCCCGGCCAGTCCCGGCTCAACAGCTCCGGAGCCGCGCCCGGGAAGCCGCTCCCTGTCGCAGCGAGATCGATCTCGCTGTGGCGCAGCTCGCCGCGACCGTCGAAAGCTTCGATCCGCACGCGTTCGGCGCCGAGCGCCGCGAAACCACGCGCCGCCGACAGCGAGCCCGGCGCAGGCCACGCGTGCAGCGGCTCGATGCCTCCCGATCCGACACTGTAGCTGTGCAGCCAATGATCGGTCGCGGCGATGAGCACTTCGTCCGACGCAAAACCGATCCAGCGCACGGCGCTCGGGATGGTTAGGGTGCCGCCGACCGCCTCGCCGGTCCGGCGCCAAACCTGCACGGCGCCATCGCTGCCGCCGGTCGCGAGCAGCCCGCCGCCGGGCGCGAGCGCGACGGCGTCGGCCGCGCGCGGAATCGTGAACGCGACCGCGCCTTCCGCGTCCCAGACATGCACGGCCGAGCCTGCCGCGGCCGCGACGAGGCGGCCGTCGGCGCCGAGAGCGACTGCCGTGACCACGCCATCGCCTGCATCGAACGAGCGCGGCTGATCCGCGCCGGGCGACGAGGCCGCCAGCGCCGCGAGCCGCACGACGCCGTCGTCGCCGCCGCTCGCGACGAGGCCGAGCGAGCTTGCGAGCGCGAGCGCTCGCACGGCCGCGCGCGGACCACCGTCGGGGGCGCCGGCGAGCAGCGTCGTGCGGCGCGTCGCATCCGACGCGTCGCCGAAGCTCACACCGCCGTCGCTGCGGCCGAACGCGACGCCGTCGCTCGTGCCGTCGATCGCAAGCGCGCTCAGGTCGAGGTCCGTCGCGCGCTCTGCCGTGGGCGCGATCTCGCTTTTCTTCGGCAGGGACCAGACGCGAACATGCTCCGCGCTAGACGTCACGAGTGTGGTGCCGTCGGGCGACAGACGCGCGCGCGGCGCGCCGCTCGCGTCGTTCATCAGCACGCTCGCAACGCGCGCGCTCGAGGCGACCGCGCGAACGACGAACTCGCCGCGGCCGGCGGGATACGCGAGCCGCGAGCCGTCGGCGGACACGCTCACGCCGTCAATCGCCACCGTCCTGCCGAGCAGCCGTCCGCTTGCGTTCGCCGCGGCGCTCGAATCGACGCTCCAGGCGCGCATCTCGCCCGCGTCGTCGATCGTGAGCAACGTCGCGCCGTCGGGCAGCGGTGACACTACGACGACCGAGCGCGCGTGCGCGAGGCTCGCGATATCCGTGCCTCGGTGCGCGTCGATCACGTGCACGACGTTGTTCGCCTCGAGCAGGGCGAAGTAGCGTCCGCCGGGCCCGAGCCACCAGCGCTCGGCGCCGGTAACGCCCGCGACGCTCGCCAGCAATGTTCCGTCCTCGGCGCGCAGCAAGCTCAGGAGCGGCGGCGATTCCTCGACGCGCTCGGCGATCGCGACGAAGCCGCCGTCGGCCGAGAACACCGGCGGCAGCACGAACTCCGTTTGCGTACCGATTCGCGCGACTTGCCCGCCGCTCGCGGCGTTCCAAAGGGTGACCTGATCACCCGCCGAGGTGAGAACGCGCGTATGCGTCGCGTTGAGGAGTGCATGCTCGGGCGCTCGCAGCAAACCGACGTCGGCCTGCGCTCGGCCCGCTGCCAGATCCCAGACCGAGAGCGTCGGCGCCGCGCCGGTCGTCGTCGGCCGCACGAGCGCGAATCGATCGTCTGCGCTCACGTCGAGCGCCACGTCGCTCGTGCGGGCGGGGTCCGGAATCGCCACGGGCTGGTCGGGATCGTCGCGCACGCTCTGCGCTCCGAAACGCAGCCCCCATCCTACGAGGGTGCCGGTGTTGCCATCGCGATGATCGATCAGCACGAGCTTCCACGTGCCGCGTCGTTCTTCCGAGGCAAGAGCCGCGAGCGGCGTGCCGGGCTGCGCCGGGAACACGAAATACTCGCCGCGTCCGCCGGTGCCCTGCGGCAACGGCACGGTCGCGCTCGCGCCGCTCGGCGCTGTGAGGGTCAACGTGAGCTCGGCGCTCGCCGAATGCGCAATCGCGACGCTTAGCTCGAGCTCGCCGGCGTCGCCCTGCTCTTCGACGCGCAGTGCGCGCTCGAGCGGCGCGTAGGCAAGCGCGCTGAGCGCGACGGGCGAATCGCCGGAGCCGCTTGCGCCCTTCGCAAGCGGCACACGCCGAACCTCCTGCGTCGACTCGATCGCGAGCAACTGCCCGCTCTGCCAATCGACGCCCCAGCGTGCCGGCGCAGCCGCGAGGTCGAAGGTCCGCGTGAGCTCGGCGTAGTCGTCGCCGACGAGCGCCCGGACCCACGCGCGCGCCTCTTCCGCGCCGCCGCCGCCCGCGAGCGCGGCACGCAGCGCGAACAGCAACGCCGGGTCGCGCTGCTCGGCGTCGGCGGCAGCCGCCGTCTTGCGCAGCCAGAAATCGGCGAGCAATCGGTCGGCCTCTTGCGCTTGACCTGGCAGCGCGCGTAGCGCGCTGTCGGTCGTCACGAGCGCGCCGACGTTGGTCGCGTCGCTGCTGCGGCGGCGCAGCGCTTCCGCGAGCAGCTCGTCGGCACGTGCGGCGAAGCCAGGCAAGCGGTGCAGGCCGTGATAGGCCGCATCGACGGCCGCAGGATCCGCGCCCGCGTCAACGAGCACACGCTCGTAGTAGCGCGGCACGTAGTTCCAGTACGCGAACCCCGCCGCGGCGAGCAGCACGACAACGGCGATGCTCGCTGCAACGGCCCGCAAGCCGAGCGGCGCGACGCTCTTCACCCAGCGCGTGCCGAATGCCTCGCGCACGATTCGGTTGCGATAGCCGAGCACGCCACCCTTCACGCTCGCGACGCCGGACAAGAGCAACACGTCGCGCAAGCTCGCCTCTCGCGGCAACACGACCTTCGTTCCGCGCGCGACGCGTCGAAGGATGCCGAGTGCGCGACGCGCGGTGGGCCGCGCGGTGAGCCGCTCGCGCGTCGAGACGAGCGGACTCTGGCTCAGCGCCGCGGGCACGAGCAACTGCTCGCGCACCACGCGCTCGACGTCCTCGAGCTTGCCGCCCTTGTTCTCGACGGCGCGCGCGACCAGCTGCGTGAGATGCGGATGGCCGTTCGTCCAGGCGCAGACTCGGTCCATCAGCGCCTGCGTTTGTCCCGGCTCTCCTCCGAAGCCGAGCGCGAGCACGTACGACTGCTCGGGTGCGAAGTCTTGAGGCTCGATCACTACGGCCGTAGAGCGCCCGTCGGCGCGGCGGGCAAGCTGCTCGCGCGACGCGACGCCGGCGAGCACGAACGCGACGCGCTCGTAGTCGGGCTCGCGCGCGCGCCGCTCGTGGCACGTGTCGATCGCCGTGAGCAGCTCAGATCCAAACGGCAGCTCGATCGCGCGCTCGACCGAGTCGAACATGATCGCGACGGGGACGGTCGTGTTGGTGAGGACCACGTCCCAGAAGAAATCCGCGAGCCGGCTCTCGCGCGAGACGGCCGTGCGCTCCCGCCACCAGCTCGGCAGGTCGACGTTCAGGCGCAGCTCGTGGACGACGCGGTGCGCGATGGCATACGTCCAGCGCTCGACGTCCGAATCTTCGCCGCGCGCCTCGAGGCTCGCGATATCGACGACCGCTACGAGCTCGCCGGCGGTTCGGAGGGAGCGAGCCACGCGCGCGAGCAAGCTCGACTTGCCGGTGCCGTGCGCGCCGAGAACGTAGCAGAGGCACCGCTTCTCGAGCGCCGCCTCGAGCTCTCGGTCGGCAGCCCGCTCTACGTAAGAAGGCCGATCCGGCGGCACCGGACCTCCGACTACGAAAAACTCAGCCGCTTGCACGACCCTAGCCATGGCCGCGAGATTGTAGCAGCGGCGCGGCGTTGTCCGGCCGTGACGCAGTTCGGGTAAGATGCGGCCCGCGATCGTTTTCGACGGACCTGCGCCAGCAAGAATGGAAATCGTCCACGAGCACAACTTGAACGAGCCGCTCGACGTGCCGAAGCCGTTCGGTATACGCGTGACCTTGCCGGCCACGGACACGTTCGCGCGCATCATCGGCGCGGGGTGGGAGCGGCATCACTGGTTCCGCACGCGCGAGGAGCGCGATCGCGCGCTCGCCGACATGGCGAGCGAGCATCTTTACTCGCGACACGGCGATCGGCCGACGGTGCGCTTCGAGCCCGTCGAGCGCAGCACGAACGAAACGAGCGCCTGAGCACCACGTCACAGACGTCACCGGCGGCCGCGCGAACCTTTAGCTGCCTTTGTCAATCTCCAGCTTTCTTCAAGCCGGTACTATCACTCGGCGCGTAGGATCTCGAGCCAGTAGTTAGTCACTTGGCTCATTGGGAGAAAGACATGAAGACGTTGACCGGTTCGTTGCTCGCAGCCGCTCTGATCGCGCTTGCGCACCCGGCTCTGTCTAACCCGAACGTGGAAGAGGTCGTCGTGACGGCGAAGCAGCCTGCTGCCGAGATGCTGTCGGACATGACCGACGAGATCGTGGCCGAGACGAGCGCCGAGCTGCGCGCCAATCAGGCCGAGATCGTGAAGCCCGCGCTGCACGTCGAGACGGCGCCCGCGCACGCCGCTTCGAAGTAACGTTTCGACTACCCCGCTCGCGGCGCGCAGCGTCGCGCCGCGAGCGCGCGGTAATCCTCGAGCTCGGACTTCGCACGCGCAGCATCCGCGATACCGAGCCTCACCATCCAACTAGCCGCAGACTCCGCGGCGCCAAGCCCGAAGTCCGCGTCGAGGCCGGCCATGCAGCGCCGCTGCAAGAAGTCATCGAGCGTCGACGCCCACTCCGCATTCCACGAATGTGCGAGCTCCGCGACGAGCACCGAGCTGCCGCCGAGCACGACAGCGAGCTCCGCATCCTCGCGCGCAAGCTCCGCGATCCGTCTCGCCGCGCCTCCATAGACGTGCCAGAGCCGAGTTGCCTGCTCCATGCCGAGCTGCGCGCCGACGTCCGCGAGCAGCTCGCCGCGCTCCTGCGGCGCGAGCGCGCCGGGTAGCGGCCGTTCGCGCGTCGGTCGCGTGCGCTCGAGGCCCGGCAGCTGGCCGCGCAGCACGTCGAGCACGTCCTCCGCGAGCGCGCGATGCGTCGTGAGCTTGCCGCCGACGACGGAGTACAAGCCCCGCGCAGCACGATGGCGACGGATCAAGTGCCGGCGCGTGATCGAGCCTTCGGCGCCGCGACGCTGGAACGGCAGCGGCCGCACGCCGGTGTAGGTGTACAGCACGCGGGACTCGAGGCCGGCGGCGGCTGGGAATACCCGCTCGGTCTCGGTCGCGAGATACTCGAGCTCGCGCGCGTCGATCACTGCGCTCGGCTCGTTCACGCGCTCGTCGGTCGTGCCGACGAGCAACAAGCCGTTCCAAGGCAGGATGAACAACGGCCGCGCGTCTGTGCCGGCCTCGACGTAAACGCCCGCGCTCGGCGCGCCGGGAAACAGCGGCGCGATCAGATGGCTGCCTTTGGTGCCGCCGATCAGCCGCGTATGGCGGAGATCGCCAAGCACCTCGTCGACCCACGGACCCGCGGCGTTCACGATGAGCCGCGCACGCGCGGCGCCGTTCTCGCCGCCCGCGGTGCGCCACTCGACGCCGGTCGCACGCCCGGCCTCGACGGCAATCCGAGTCACGCGCGTGTAGGTCTTCACGACGGCGCCGTTCGCGGCGGCGTCGAGCACGTTCTCGACGACGAGCCGCTCGGGGTAGCGAGCCTGCGCGTCGAAGTAGCTCGCGCCGCCCTCGAGCCCTTCCGGATTCAATCCCGGCAGCCGCGCGAGCAGCGCGTCGCGGCCGAGTAGCGTGTGGCCCGGCAGTGACCGATCAGCCGAGAGCCAGTCGTAAAGCGTGAGACCGACCCCGATCTGCCAGCGCTTGCGGCGGGCGTGCGCGTAGATCGGGATGTAGAGCTCGAGCGGTGCCACGAGATGCGGCGCGAAGCGCAGCAGCCGCTCGCGCTCGTTCAACGACTCGCGCACGAGCCCGATGTCGAAATGCTCGAGGTACCGGAGCCCGCCGTGGATTAGTCGCGACGACGCGCTCGACGTGCCCGCCGCGAGGTCGCCGCGCTCGACGAGCAGCACCGCGAGACCGGACAGCGCGGCCTCGCGTGCGATCGCGGCGCCGTTGATGCCGGCGCCGATCACGATCACGTCGTAGAGCGCGCGCTGGGCGCGAAGGGATGTGGCAGCTCGAGGTTGGCCCAGGCTCAGGGGCGCCGCTCAGGGGCGCGTCTGACCGCTGCCGCGCACTTGGTACTTGTAGCTCGTGAGCTCGACTGCGCCGACCGGACCGCGCGCGTGGATCTTGCCGGTCGCGATGCCGATCTCCGCGCCCATGCCGAACTCGCCGCCATCGGCAAATTGCGTCGACGCGTTGTGCATGACGATCGCGCTATCGAGCTCGTTCAGGAATCGCTCCGCCGCGGCCGCGTCGGAAGTGATGATCGCATCGGTGTGAGCGGAACCGTAACGGCGAATGTGCGCGAGCGCCTCGTCGAGGCCTTCGATTACGCGCACCGCGACGATCGCGTCCAGGAACTCTTTGCCCCAGTCCGAATCTTGCGCAGCGGTTACACGCGGGTCGCACGCGACGGTCGCGGCGTCGCCGCGGACCTCGCATCCGGCCGCGAGCAGATCGACGACGACGGGTTTGAGATGCGTCGCCGCGCACGCGCGGTCGACGAGGATCGTCTCGGTCGCGCCGCAAATGCCCGTGCGGCGCATCTTGGCGTTCACCGTCACCTTGCGCGCCATCGCGAGATCGGCGCGCTCATGTATATAGGTGTGACAGATGCCCTCGAGGTGGCTCATCACGGGCACGCGAGCGTCTTGCTGCACGCGCGCGACCAGGCTCTTGCCGCCGCGCGGCACGATCACGTCGATGTAGCGCGCCATGTCGCGCAACATGATGCCGACCGCTTCGCGGTCCTGCGTCGGCAGCATTTGCACCGCGTGCTCCGGCAAGCCGTGCGCGACGAGCGCGCGGGTGAGGCACGCGTGAATCGCTGCGCTCGAGCGCGCGCTCTCGGAGCCGCCGCGCAAGATCGCCGCGTTGCCGGCTTTGAGGCAGAGCGCCGCGGCGTCTGCCGTCACGTTCGGCCGGCTCTCGTAGATGATGCCGATCACGCCGAGCGGCACGCGGACGCGCGAAATCTTGAGCCCGTTCGGCCGCTCCCATGACGTGATGGTCTGACCGACCGGATCCTCGAGCGCCGCGACGACCTCGAGACCGGCCGCGGTCGCCTCGATCCGCTTCTCGTTCAGCGCGAGCCGATCGATCATCGCGCTCGACAACCCGGCACCTTTCGCCTCGGCGACGTCGTCGGCGTTCGCGCGCAGCACGGTCTTCGCCGACGCGCGCAACTCCTTCGCGGCCGCCTCGAGTGCCGCGCGCTTCACGTCCGCTTTCGCCTCGGCGAGCTGCTCGGCGGCCGCGCGCGCGGCTCGGCCGACCTCGAACATCTGCTCGCGCAGGTCGGGTTTGGCTGCAATTTTTACGCTGCTCATTGGGCTATCTCGTGTCGATCAGCACCAAGTCGTCGCGGTGAATGATCTCATCCCGGCCGCGATAACCCAACACGTCGGCGATACCCGCGGTCTGCTTGCCCGCGATGAGCCGCGCCTCGTCGGCCGCGTAGGCGATCAGCCCGCGCGCGAGCTCGCGGCCGTCGGCGCCGAGCACGCGGACCGCGTCGCCGCGCTCGAACTGCCCGTCCACGCCCACGACGCCGGCCGGCAACAGGCTCCGGCCCGA
>Ga0070664_100000438_pt1 | contig 31283 bp, 38 predicted proteins | sample KBSC73metaG_FD_65863 | JGI IMG/M metagenome (GOLD analysis project Ga0070664, IMG submission 65863) | Corn rhizosphere microbial communities from Kellogg Biological Station, Michigan, USA - KBS C7-3 metaG | ecosystem: Host-associated > Plants > Roots > Rhizosphere > Soil ... | reverse complement strand
TCAGCCTGGTCAGTCCTTGTGCTCGCGGAAGGCGGCACACCAGACCCATCGTATTTTCAGATAGGCGGTGCTCCTCTGGGACACGGCGCGTCTCGGCGCGCTGAGGGGGGGAGGGTGACTGCCGCAGGGGAACATGGACGAGCGATGTAAAATTTGAAATCTGAGATCGCCGATCGCGCTAGCCCCGGGATCGCCGCAAGAGCAGCCAGACAGCGGCAGCAGCGAGCAGGACCAAGCCGAGGAGCATGGTTGTTCGAAGGATGTTATGTAGAAAAGGGATGAGTTGCTGCCACGCGTCGCCGGCGACATAACCGAGGCCGACGAAGCAGGATGCCCAGATCAACGCCCCCGTGTAGGCGAACCGGGCAAACACCGTCGGCTCCAAGCGCGAGGTGCCCGCTAGGAACGCTGCGAGATGGCGGTATCCCGGAACGAAATACGCCAGGAGCAAAGAATATTTGCCCCAGCGCGCTACCCACAGACGGGCCTCGTCGAGGTGGTCCGGTCGAAGATGGAAGAGGGGACCCACTTTATTGAGAGTCGGCAGTCCAAGGAAGCGTCCGAGGGCGTAGCTGATACTGATACCGCAAGCGCTTCCCAAGAAGCCGGTGGCGACCGTCGTCTCCAACCGCAGCGTCCCCTTGTAGCTCAGATATCCCGCGAAGACGAGCAGGGTTTCGTCGGGTACCGGGAGGCCGACGATGCCCAGCATCAGGAGGACGAAGATCGCGCCGTACCCATGGCGGACAATCCAATCGAATCCCGTGTCCATAACGGCGTGGGCGGGGGTTATTGTGAGGGTGGGAATTTCTCGAACATCTTGGCGGCGCCTTTTTGAATCTCACCGGACATTTTCCCCGAGTCATCTCCCAAAAGACCGCTTCCGGCGCTATGCCAGACATTGCGTTTGGTTTTCGGATCGTACATGTCCACGATCACGGTCCCCACCTTCACTCTCATCGGCGTACTGGACGCCGAGGTGCTTTCGGCCGAGCCATAGGCCGGGCCCATGCCGGACGCGTACGACGCTTCGGTGTAGTCGATTTCCTCGTGTGAGGCTGCGTGATAGCTGATTAGGAGATCGGGATCGCTATCCGTTTTGGTGAGGCCTTTTCGAGTGATCTGATCGTCAATGGCCTGCACGATCTGTTGATCCAGGTTCGGGTTTTTCGCGGGGGTGCTCTTTCCCCACCCGTACGTGCGGTAGCGGGAAAAGTCGGCGCTCTTGTCATAGTCGACGATAATGTCAGGGGCGCAGGCACACAGCAGCATGAGACCGAGCCACGCAATCGACCGGTTACTAGGTCGTGTCACCTAACCACCTCTAGCATAGGGTTGTCTGGCCCATGCTATCAGGCGCCATCTCAGATCTCAAATTTGAGATCGCCATGAACCGGGAAAAAGCGATCCTCAATATGAAATTTGAAATCTGAGATCGTCAACCTCCCAAGGGGTCTCGATCGAGCTGGCAATGGTCAATGAAGGTTCTGGCGATTGAGAGAGCGGCGGATTCTGCTTCTTCGCGTGAAAAGTAGGCGTCGCCCGGTGAGCCGTCCATTTCGGTCCTGCCTGATTTCACGATTACATAGTGGCATGTCCACATGTAGCCTTCCATGCGCGGGATCAACGTAATGATGCGTCCTCTATAATGGTAATTTGACCGCATCTTCTGCATCGCAACCTTCCTTCGCACTGGAAGCGGCGCGATTGATGATCCTGATCCAATCATGCGGAAATTAGGCGGGGATTAAGCCAATCTTAGAAGAAGCTTATGGCGATCCTTCCCTGGTCGCCACCCACGATCGTTGACAAGGCCTCCGCTGGCGTCGAGAATGACTCGCGTGCCGGGAAAACCGATCGAAATACGAGTGAGCCAGCCCAGGGCCGCTGCCGAGGCGAGCGTGCCTCCATACGACGGCCCGGCGTTTTTCTCCTATGGGTTCAGGCCGTTCTTTCTCGCGGCCGCGTTGTTCGCCGGCATCGCCGTGCCTGCCTGGACCTTGATCGTCACCGGCACGATCGGCTCCAACTTCCTCTATGCCCCTCGCGAGTGGCACGTCCACGAGATGCTGTTCGGATTCCTGCCAGCCGCGATGGCCGGCTTCATCCTGACCGCGATTCCCAACTGGACCGGGCGAGTCCCTGTCAGAGGTGCTCTCCTGGTATCGGTGTGGGTGTTGTGGCTGACCGGACGGGTGGTGGTTGCCATCCCGGGACCGGTCCCGGTGATCGCCGCAGGCGTGGATGCGGCCTTTCTTTTCGCGTTGGCTGCGGTCATCTGGCGCGAGATTGCAGCCGCACGCATCTGGAATCGGTCGGCCATCGGGGTGCTGATCACTCTGTATGGCGCGGCCAATCTGCTCTTTCACCTGCTGGCGCTGCGCGGTGCTTCGACGGAGGTCCCCGAACGTGCGGCGCTGGCGATTCTCCTCTTGTTGCTCACGTTCATTGGCGGGCGAGTGACGCCGGCATTTACCGCCGAATACTTGGCAGGGCGACAGAGTGTCGGACATCCTGCGCCCTTTTCCCGCTTCGATGGCCTGACGATGCTCTCGGTACTCATCGCTGCCTTGGTCTGGCTCGTTCAACCCCAGAGCCAGGCGGCCGGTGCGCTTTTTGTCCTGGCCGGCGTGGCGAACCTGATCCGTGTTGTGCGTTGGCGGGGGTGGGAAGCGTGGCGTGAGCCATTGGTGTTCATTCTCACGGTGGGCTATGGGTGGCTGGCGCTATCGCTGTTGGCTCTCGGAGGGGCAAGTCTCGGAGTTCTGCCGGCTGCGAATGCCGTGCATGTGCTGACCACGGGCGCCGTTGGGACAATGACGCTCGCGGTGATGACGCGTGCGAGCTTGGGTCATTCGGGTCGAGGACGGCAAGCCGATCTCATGACCACCATCATGTACGTGCTGGTCAATCTGGCCGCCATCCTACGGGTTTTCGCGCCGACTTCCGACGCGCCGACGGGCATGACAAATGTCCTGCTCGGAATGGCGGCGCTCGGCTGGAGCGGCGCCTATCTCCTCTTTACTCTCGCGTATGGATCGATCCTCGTTCGGCCCAGCCGAGAGGATTGAAAGCTGACAGCGATTCAAAATCGTCATGTCCGTAATGAACAAGGCACAATTATTCAATTACTTATGAGGCTATCATAATGAGAAAGGTGACATCTTTCATGCCTGGAATTGCTCTCTCTGTCATGTTGTGTGTCGGAGCCGTGTCAGCCGCCGATCCGGCCGAAGTCGAGAAATACGTGAGGGCCAGGATCGACATCGGTGAGATGATGACGAACTATTTTAAAGGTGGAGAGGGTCAACAGCGCCCGTCGATGAGTGAGATGGGCAAAGACATCAACGCGAAGCTCGCGACCGTCCTGTCGAAGTACGGGCTGACCGTCGAGGAGTATCGCGCCCACAGCAAGGAGGTCTTTGCCGACGAAGCCGCGGTGAAGCAGTTTCTCGACGAACATCCCGATCTGAAGCAGCGCTACGAGGCGCTTCCGTTGGATCGGATGGGCAGGGGCGGAAGCACCGGTCGCGGATACTAGCCGCTCGATCGGACATGGTCCGTCTGATTCTCGTCCGCCACGCGGAGACTCCGAGCGCTCTTCGGCCTGCTGAGTTGCTCTACGTAGAGTTCCCCGTAATTTCCTTTCACGGCCGCTTCATAGTACCATCCTGGGCCATTTCCCAGCGCGCAAACGCCTAAGGTCATTCGGATCGAAGAGAGGAGCGATCTATGTCTGCAATTCGAGGAACTCGCAGAGCCGTGATCCTGGGCGTCATCATCGCGTTGAGTCTCGGTGTCGGCACAGTCGCCTTCGCGGCGGCGCCCAACAGTGCGGAACCGAAACGGCATGGCTCGGTTCCGGCTGTCCAGCCGGAAGGCCGGCCGGATCCGGATCTCCTTCCGCTGTGGGCGTCGTTTCTTGGAAACACGAGCGGTCCTGTCTCGGTCACGTGGAGCGATCTCTGGGGAACCCCGAAAGCGGTGTATGGAAACCTGTCAGGTCCGCTGGCGATCTCTGACGCATCAGCGCACCAGTTCCTCTCGGCGCATGCCGCGCTGCTAAAGCTGGATCCTTCACTCTCCGGTGTCACATTGGCCGGCTCCAGGAACACACCGATGGGGTGGGTGTATGAGTTTACTCAAGCGGCCAACGGGATTCCGGTCTACGGCGGTGTGTTGACGATCAGCTTCAATCGCGAGGGCCGTGTGGTCGGTCTGACAAACCGTGCAGTGCCGATCGCGATGCTAGATTCATTGTCTCCCTCCGTGAAGGCCGAGAAGGCGATTGAGTCGGCTCGTGGTGCCGTGCCGGCTCGACCGAAGGATGAGGAAGCCCCCCCTGATCTCCCTGCCCCGGCGGCGAGGCTCGTGATCTACGCGGAGACGGGTACGCCGACCTTGGCGTGGGAAGTGACTCTCCATACGCCCGGACCGACCTGGCAGCTGTTCGTGCATGCGCGGAAGGGCACCGTGTTGGCTCCGGCGAAGGACCTGAATCGTTATGCGACGGGAACAGGCCAGGTGTTTCTCGTGAACGCCGTCGTGGCGACGCGGAACAATACCTTGCGGGACAATAACGACGCGGCTTCGGCGGTTCCGTCGGGCGCCTATCGGACGGTGACATTGCTGGATCTCAATGGCAGCGGTTTTCTCGACGGGAAGTACGCCTCCGGCAGCGCATCGAAGCAGCGAGCATCGTCGGCCAGCCAGCGCTTTGTGTTCGACCGAAGCCAGGATGGCTTCAGCGAAACGATGGCGTATTACTTTTTGGATTATGCCCAGCGCTACATTCAAACGTTGGGCTTTACGACGGTGAACAATCGGCAACAGGTGTTCAGTACCGATCGGTATAAGCAGGATAACTCCTTCTATAAGTCGTCATCGAAGGACATTACCTATGGGACGGGTGGAGTGGATGACGCCGAAGATGCCGAAGTCATCTGGCATGAGTACGGTCATTCGATCCAGGATAATCAGGTCCCCGGCTACGGCCGATCGCTCGAGGCGGGATCGATGGGAGAGGGGTTTGGAGATTATTTAGCCGGCACGCTGGGCGCACAGCTGAGCGGTGGTTTCCAAGATCTCTGCATCGCCGATTGGGACGCGGTTTCCTATAGCTCGGACAATCCTCCCTGTCTCCGGCGGTTGGACGGGACGAAACATTATCCGGAAGACGTCGTGGGCGATGAGCATGATGACGGAGAACTCTGGTCGGCGACGCTTTGGCAGATTCGCGGGGCGATCTCAGCGGCCAAGGCAGACACCGTCATCCTGCAGCATCATTTTCTGCTGACGACGGACGCCTCCTTCAATCAGGCGGCGAATGCCTTGGTCACGGTTGCGATCAACCTCGGATACAATCAACAGGTAGTGAGGTCGATCAGGACGATTCTGCAGAACCGCGGCTTCACGGTCACGATGTAACCAGCCGGGACTAGGACGCTTGATCCGGCTGTCCTCCGACGAAGTGGAGCGGCCGGTCGCCCGTCAGGTGTTGTGGCTGCACCGTGTAGTGGCCGGTCATCGTCGGACTCCAGATCGCCTTGGCAATGTCGGTGTTTCCGCCCGTCATCACCCAGGCCAGCCCGCCCACGAGGCCTCCACTGACCGCATAGACGATCTTTACCGCTCCGTACGGCACGGTCGCTAACCAGCTGGCCGCCTGCAGTCCTGCTCCGCTCGGGCTTTCCGGGTCCTCTGCGAGGGCCGTATTCCCTCCCAACGCGACGAGCAGGGCCACGGTTGTGACGATCCTCAGCATCCGCGACATGAATAAACGGCTCTCGTCTCTCATGTATCTTTTCCTCCTTGGAGGTGCGAGGCGAGGAACAGGCGCATTATATATGAATGGTGGAGAAAGCAAAGAGGGGAGGGGGGAAGGGGATAGAAACGAGCAAGCTTGGAGGGACCATTAGGATCCATCCTGCGCGCAACGGAAGCCGACGGAGGGTCCCCAATAGCTCATATCATCCCAGCCACGGTAGCTGGCCCGGAGCTCGAGCGGACGGTCGCCGGGTTCACCGCCGCGCAGCACCTTGAAGCCACCACGTGCCGGCCCTTGCGGATCCCGGCTCGGCGAGGACCGATAGAAATCTTCGGCATACCAGTCATTGACCCACTCACTGGCATTCATGACGAGATCGGCGACCCCATAAGGGGAACGCGCGAACTCGATACTTCCCACCGGCACCGTGCCATCCTTGGTGTGTTCGCCGGAACGTGAGCGACCTTTGACCATGTCGTCCGAATTGCCCCATGGGTACAGGCGGCCATCGGTCCCGCGCGCGGCCTTTTCCCACTCGGCCTCCGTGGGCAGCCGCTTGCCACGCCATCCGCAATAATTCCGGGCTTGCGTCCAGGTCACGTTGGTGACGGGATGATCCGCTCGTGCCGCATCGTCATAGGCTGAGTGATCCTTCGGCGGCGCGCATCCACCGCTCTCCATGCATTGCCGGTACTGCTGGTTGGTCACCTCGTGCTGATCCAGCCAATACGTGCTCACATACACGCGATGCATCGGACGCATGTCCGGCAGGCCGTCTTCCGCACCCATCAAGAATTCGCCGGCCGGGATCAGCACCATGCCTTCGGGAACGCTGTTGCCGTTCTGCGGCAGTTTCTGCAGATGTTCCTGTTGCGCCAGCCTCAGCTGCTCGTTGACCTGTTGAATCATTGCCTGGTCCGCCGCACGATTCGTCGGAACGCGGGTCTCTCCCTGCCCCTGAGCGATGGAGGGAGCGGGGTTCTGTCGTTTGACGGGGTCGGCCGGAGCCGGCGTCACCGTGGGAGGCTGGGATTCCGCGGCCCGGGCGGTTTCAATTCTGACCGTCGTACGCAACATGCCCGCGAGGCGGTCGTCCGGCACCTTGCCTTTTTTGGTTTTCTTCACATTGCGGCCTTTGCCGATCACGGTGAAGTCGAATCCCTCGATATTCGCGAGCAGAGGTGTGGCGTAGCTGATCGGCACGGCGAAGGCCATTCCTTCCGGCACAATGCCGGAAGGGTGAGAAAATTTCGTGGTCAGAATCCCGATCAGCTCTCCTTCTGCGTTATAGAGGGGGCCGCCGCTGTTTCCCGGATTGACGGCCGCATCGACTTGAAACACGCGCTGCACGCCCTTCGTCCGTACAGCCGCGATCCGTCCTCGCGTCACGGACACTTCCCGCAACCCGAACGGAAATCCGACGGCGATCACTTCCTGATCCAGCCGGACGTTCCCTGCATGACCAAGCGACGCTTCGGACAGGCCCACCGTTTCGGCTTTGAGCAGGGCCAGGTCATGCTCGGGATCGGTGCTAACCACGATCGCCGAGGTTCGCACTTCGCCCGGCGTCACGACCACGACCCGGCGCGCGTTCGCGATGACGTGATGCGCCGTGAGCACATATCCGTCGGAATGGACGATGACCCCGGTTCCGGATGGCCGTTCGGCCGGTGTCGCCGGACGGTCGGTGGCCCAGGCAGTGCCAGCCCAGACCAACACGCACGCGATGTAGAGCGCTCTTCGTTTCATGGTGCAATATGGATTGCGACACTGATGGCGCCGGCATTCTGCCCGAGCCGCAAGCCTTCCCTTGGATAGCCTGTCTTGTCCAGCGTTCCCTTCGGTTCCCCGTGGCAATCCAGACACTGCCGGGTCATGTATAGCGGGTACAGGAGTCTCACCGTCCCGCTTTTGGCCGTGGCTTCGCTGATCGTTTTCTCGCGAGGATAATCGGGTGCCGCAAACATCTCCAGCGCCGATCGTTCGACCGCATCGGGAGCATTCGCAGGATTTCTGGGGGCGAGGGCCGTTTGCTTCAAGTGGACGCCGGTCCGCTCCGTGAACCGGCCGGCCACACGTGAACCGAATACGGCCGGGATCAGCTTCGACGGGCCGGTCGGATGGTTGATTTCCGATTGCGCGTCCTTCACGACGTGCTTGCTGACGGCGAGCAGGTCCTTCAGCCACTTCTTGGCCGAGGACGGGAGATTTGCCGAATCCAGCTCGGAAAGCTCGAGTCCTGAACGGTCGCGAAACATACGAGCGAGCTGACGCTCGAACACCTCGGGCGTAAAACCCTTGTCGACCACTGCCGGATCATCGAAGAGCGATTGATTTTCGTTGATGACGGAGCGTCCTGAGTCGAGGAGGATGGCAATCAGGCGGGCGGTCTGCTCCAGATCGACGATGGTCTGGAACGCCAGACCCTCGTCCGGACGAGTCCGCTCAGAGGTCGCCGCTTGTCCCTCAATAGCAGCGAGCAGTACGGCTCCGGCGACCCAACCCAGACGGCCAACCATACGGGTCCCCCAAGTGAAGAGACAGTCCGTACGACGTCCGCCGGTCTGGAGAGACCGGCGGACAACTCATGAGAAATCGTACGGTCGCGGTCCACTCAAGTCAAGTCACGGCCGGGTCTGCGGGCCTTAGCGTGACCGGCCACGCTGGATGTCGATCATCACGTTGTCCGCATCCAGCTCGAGCGTCACGGGAGCGCCATCTGCGAAGCCGGACAGTTTCGTCCCGGCCAGCGAATCCACCTCATAGGTGGTGGTGCCTTCCGGAGTGGAGAGCTGGATTTCCTGCCAGTACGGATCCGAATAGCGGACGGTACCGACGACGTAGACGTGGTTGGGAAATTCCCGATCGGTCGGAGCGGCATCGATCAGGACATTGCCTGAATCGACCAGGATGTTCACCGGGTCGCCGACTTTGGCTTTGAACAGTCCCACCCGATCGGCTTTATTGGGGCTGATCGGCCTGGGTTGCAGGCTCGAATCCGTCTTGACGAACAACATTCCGGACTCGATCTTGGTGATCACCCCGCTGAAACCATAATGCGAACCGAGCACGATGTCCTGCGATTGTGCCGCTCCAACCGCCGTGAGCAGCAGCACAAACACGACGGCCAAGCCGACCAGCGCTTTCCCCTGATAGCGTTTCATAAGCACACCTCCTGTATGTCGTCATTGCCGCCTCTGCGAGGAGGCCTGACGTCAGTACGTTTCGCCAAGACCGACCGGGCCACCGGACGGAACCGAAATTCCATATTCCTGGATCGGGGTCACCATCAGCGAGAAGTTGTACAGCTCATCGGCAGCGACTTCATTGATGCCGTGGTCCCGGTGGCGCAGCATCTTGAACCACTTTCCCATTTCCATCTTCACCGCCTGATTGTCGCCGCGGCCGACTGCGTCATGTACCAGCCGAATCTTCTGCTGATAGGGTTGCCAGTTTGAGCCGGGATAGTTCGCTGCGGTGAACGACAGTGAATTGTTGATCTCGTCGACCCAGGCGGTCTCGGCCGCTATGCTGACGACCGCCAGACCGCAGAGGGCGGCGCCGATGAGAAGACATGCACCGATTACAGCTTTCATACGCCCCTCCTTTCTCGTGTGTCCTGCTGGGCAGGACAAATTCGGTGGGACACGAAGACATTCGTCGAATATTGATCATCTCGAGGTCGGCTCATTTGCTACCGATGTGCTGAGTCCGCCCGTCCCTATGCAGCTCGCCGCGGGGCAAGCGGCTCGGGCTTCCCGATGCCCAGCCGTCTCCCCGTGGGCGACGAACCCTTCGGGCCTGCATAGATCGTCAGCACAGAAAACAGCAGCACTCCGACCAGCGAGATGATCCCTGCCACGATTCCCCAATCCATCCATGGCATACGGCACGCGCTCGCATCAGAGTCATGCGAGTCCTTTCGTTACAACCGTGTATCTAGCCGCCAACGTATCTGCTCACGCGATCTGTCAGGCCGGAGCGATCGTGCTGCATCACAGCACACGGCCGCGCGTGCCTGATCGAGATGGAGCTACGGGTCGGCGAATTGAAGCGCCCGAGACGGAAGAAGCCGGATGGCGAGGAAATGAAAGGAGTTAGACGGAGATGAAGGAAAGGAGTGAGAAAGCCATACTGACGATCTCCATCACGATGGATCGCTGCTCCACGGATGATCACGGTCACCACCTCGCAGTTCTGAGGCGGCCCTAAGAGACGATACTCTACGCTTGGGATATTTGTTGGTCAAGCACGAGAAACCCTGGGGGTACCCTTGCTCTGGCTGGGATTCTCTTTCGCCTACGGCGCGTTTCCCGGCTTCCATTTGATGGAGCAGCCGATACTCGCCTTTTGGTTGGGATCCACAGGTTTGCCGGCGAGCACCGCCTCAATGGCAGCACGTAGATCACGGCCTGTCACCGGTTTGTTGTTGCCGGGGCGGCTGTCGTCCAGTTGTCCCCGATAGACCAGCCGCCGTTGAGCATCGAACAGATAAAAATCCGGCGTGCAGGCAGCCTTATACGCCTTGGCGATCTCTTGCGCCTCGTCGTAGCAGAAGGGGAAACGAAAATCGAGGCGCGTGGCCATCTCCTTGAGCTGGTCCGGCGCGTCGTCGGGATAGGCCGCCGGATCGTTGCTGCTTATACCGACCATGCCAAGCTTCTTGTTCTGGTAGTCCTTTCCGAGTTTGGCAAGCTCCTGCTCGACATGTTTGACGTAAGGGCAATGCCGGCAGATGAACATGACCAGCAGAGCGTCCTTTCCGGTAAACGAGTCCAACGAATAGTTCTTGCCGCTCACGACGTCAGGCAGGATGAACATGGGTGCGGTAGTCCCCAGCGGAAGCATCAACGATTCGACAGCCATAGCGTCCTCATTCTATCAGGCTATCAGGCTCCACCGCTCCTGTAGGAGGGTGCCTTACTCCTTATTTCTTCGGCGATCCGTACAGTAACGTGGTAATGTACGCGACCGATTTGAAGTATTTTGTCTCCGGCATCGCTTGCTGGCAAGTAGAATGAAGGCGCACGTTGCCCTATCAGGTTGACTTCGACGCGACACATCGGATTCTACGAGCCAGATTCCAAGGACGCGTGACGGACGACGACCTCTGGGCGGTCTACCGGTTCGGTCAAGAGAACGTCGAGCGGCTTAATCCACTCTCCGGTATCACGGACTTCTCCGAGACCACTTCGGTCGCCTTCTCTGCTCAGACGATGCGGGATTTGGCCCGTACGAAGCCGATCATGCCGGATCCGACCCGCCCGGTGGTCTTCGTGGCGCCGACACCGGATCTCTTCGGGATGGCGCGGTTGTTCGAGCTGCAAGGCGCGGACGCCCGTCCGAACCTTCATGTGGTGCGCACATCCGAAGAAGCCTACCGGATCTTGAACGTCAGCGATCCTCAGTTCACGCCGGTCTGACGACCTTCCGGCTCCCCTATGCTGCCTTGCGGAAGGGGTACACCGTTGGTGGCTCATACACGTTTGTCGTTTCAGCCGCCTCGACGTCCGTCAGGAAGATCCACCTGAGCAGCGCGGTCACGAGAAGCGCTAAGAAGAAGATCATCCCGAGGATGGCCAGGAGGATGATGAGGCTGCCGGTCAGCGTTTGGAACATATGGCACCTCACTTAAAGGTTGTGTGCGTCTGATTTCAGCCTACACCCTCATGGCGTCTTTTCTCCCTGGAAGAGTCCCTGGCGCTCGGCCTGGCGCTCCGATAGACCAGCCACCCTACCGCAGCGACAATGACAAGGCCGGGCCAGCCGCCGAGCAGTGGCGCCTCGAATAGCATGAACGGGTCTGGACTGAGGCCCGGCCAGAATGCGCCCAAGGCGATGGGGATCGCCAGTACGATACCCATCAGGGCTTCTCCGGTGATCAATCCTGCGGCGAAGAGGAGCCCGCGCCGCGACGGCTCCGGCTTTGCGGCAGCTCTACTGGCCAGGGCTGCGATCACGCCGCCCAGGAAGATCGTGGCCGAAAGCTTGAGAGGGAGATAGATGCCCAGCGCCACGCCGAGAACCGGAAGGCGGAAGTCGCTCCCGCGGGCCTCGAGCCGTCGATCCGCCAGGATGACGAGGACGCCGATCACCGCGCCCAAGCCGACGAGCGGCCAGGGCAGGCCGGCGCCGAAGACGCTGCGGGCCAGACTGGCCATCAACGAGGCTTGCGGCGCGCTCAACGGATGAGTGTGGCCCGCCGTCGGCTCGCCGATCCCATACTTGGCCTGGAGCAGCGAGAGCACCGGAACCAGGACTACGGCACCGGCCAACACCCCAATGACTTGCATAATTTGCTGCTTCCACGGCGTAGCTCCGACCAGATGCCCGGTCTTCAAATCCTGCAGGTTGTCGCCTCCCATCGCTGCGGCACAGCAGACGACGGCGCCGATGACCAACGTCGCCGCAGGCCCCGCCGGATGTCCGGCTCCCAGGAACATCACGAGCAGCAGCGAAGCGACCATGATGGTGGCGATGGTCACGCCGGATACGGGATTGCTGGAGCTGCCGACCAGTCCGGCCATGTAGGCTGCGACGGAAGCGAAGAGGAAGGCGGCCACGGCCATCACTCCCGTCATGAGCAGGCCGATTGGGACACTGTCGACGACCGTCGTGTAGATCCACGCCATCGGGATCAGCGCCAACACAAACGGCACCACGATCCAGGGGAGCGGCGCATCCTGCTCCGTCCTGGGCAGGACTGGCGGGTGAGCAGATCCCGCGGCGCGATAGCTGTCCCGGAGTGTCTCGAGACTTTTCAGGACCGGCTCGCGGAGTTTCGTGAGAGTCCACAGCCCGCCCGTCAGCATCGCGCCGATACCGACGTAGCGGATCTGACCGCTCCAGATCGTCATAGCTGCCGCCAGACCCGTCTTACCCGCCGGCAGGCCGTAGAGCATTCCATAGCTCGGCATGAGCACAAGCCATCCGATGACGCCTCCGAGAAAGACGACCACGGCGGTGTTCAATCTGATGATGAATCCCACGGCGAGCAATGCCGGGGAAAGATTGAGTCCCGCATAGATCACTGTGCGTCCGGTATTGGCCGCGCCTTCCAGGGACTCCGTCCACAAGCGCAGGCCGCTTTCGCCAAACTTTACCGCACCCCCAAGAAGGGCGGCGGAGAGTAGAGTGTTGAAATCGCCGGCCGCTTGGACGGGGCCGCCTTCGCCCTGATGTGTGCCCTCCGCGCGCGCCGGCGCCGCAACCTTCAAGACTTCCGCGGTCGCCACGCCTTCAGGAAACCGGAGGCGCGCGGTCACGATGAGCGCTCGCCGCAAGGGAATCGTAAAGAGTACGCCGAGGAGCCCGCCGACCGTAGCAATCGAGGCGGTCTGCCAGTACTCGAAGTCGGACCAGTAGCCGACGAGCAGCAGCGCCGGGATCGTGAAGATCACGCCGGCGGCCAGCGCTTCCCCCGAGGAGGCGGCCGTCTGGATGATGTTGTTCTCGAGGATGTTGGATCGTTTAAAGCAGCGAAGGATCGCCATCGAGGCGACGGCGGCCGGGATCGATGCGGAGACCGTCATGCCGGCAAAGAGTCCGAGATAGGCATTGGCTGCGGCCAGGATTGCCGCGAGGATGATCGACAGGACGACGGCTTTAACGGTGATCTCCGGGAGAGAGGTCGTGGCGGGGACGACGGGCTGCTCGTCGTTCGTCAACATGGGGTGCGCGCATTATATAAGAATCGTGGGGAAAGTACTGAAGGAATGCTCGCCGAACGCGCACACCAGACCCATCGTATTGTCAGAAAGGCGGTCAATCGTGGGTCTGGGTGGGTGAGAAATGTTCGCGCAGTGAAGAGCATCATAGATTGAGACGAATCGGTTCAGACTGATATAGGGTGAGGAGGGCGAGAAGGGTCTCATGATGAATGTGGAACAACCTGATCCTTGCGGAATCGAGTTTCTGACGGCGGTCTATGAGGTTGACGGACCGGAGAAGGAAGCCCGGGCCCGGGCTGAGCGCATTTGTCTTGATCAGACCATTGAGGCCGAGGTGGATCTTCTTGCTGCTCCGCTGCGCGCCAACATCCTTGGTCGCGTGGAACAGATCCGGCCGCGTGTTGGCGGACGCTACGAAGCGAGTATTCGTTATCCCGGCGATCTTGTCGGGAAAGAGCATAGTGCTCTGCTGAATCTGTTATTCGGCACGAGCAGTCTGCGCGGAGGCGTGCGGCTTCTGTCCTTTACGTTGACGAAGGGGCTGCTTGCGTCATGGCGCGGGCCCCGGCACGGCACGACCGGCCTCAGGCAGGCGGTCGAGGTATCCGATCGGCCGTTGGTCTGCGCGGTCTTGAAGCCGTTAGGCCGTTCTCCCGACGAACTGGCGGAACTCGCGGTGCAGTTCGTGCGTGGCGGGGCCGATCTGATCAAGGACGATCAAGGCCTGCTCGATCACTCATTTTGTCCGTTCAATGAACGAGTGGCTCGCTGTGCGGAAGCGATTGCCCGTGCGAGTGCGCAGCGGGGGCGCCCCTGTCTTTATTTCGCGCATATCAGCGGATCACTGGATGCGATGCGGGAGCGTGCCGTATACGCGAAACGCGTGGGGGCGACCGGTCTCTTGGTGGCTCCGGGGTTGACCGGCTTCGATGCGCTGCGTGCGCTGGCGTTGGATGACACCCTGACCCTGCCGATCGCGAGCCATCCTGCTCTTCTCGGGACCCGTGCCTTTGCAGATGGACTCGCCCCTGCAGTGCTGTTCGGGTTACTGCCTCGCTTGGCGGGTGCCGATCTGACGATTTATCCGAGCTTCGATGCCGGCTACCGTATGTCGAAGGAGGAGTGCATCTCGGTCGCCGTGAATAGCCGGCAGCCGTGGGCCCACCTCCTGTCAACGATGCCGGCGGTCGGCGGCAGAATGGGCGTTGAGCGGATTGCCGAATTAACGGCATGTCTTGGCCGGGAAGTTGTGTTTGTCCTTGGCAGCCGAATACAGCAGCATCAACGGGGAGTCGTCGCAGCGATTGACGATTTCCAAATGATGTTGACGCGGTCAGTCTAAGAAGGGTGCGAGGAAGTCTTGACGAGGGTGACCGTGGCAGTCCGTTCGGCCGCTTGATTGATCCGAAACGCCGTCGTGGCCCAGCAGGCGGACACGAATATGAGGTGAAACATGACGTCCGTCCAGGGTCCGAACAAATAGCCTTCCTCTGCGCCGTGAGCGTAGGCGATGAAGAGGGTGAGGGCACCGACCGTCAGCCATCGTGCGCCGGCGAGCGCCGTGGACCGTGCATGATGCTCGAGGCTGTTCGCGGTGAGCTCATCTGCTGGCTTGCCAGCTGCGAGCCAGCCGACGTTCAGATGCGGCCGCTTGCCTTCCCGGAGGAACAGCAGTCCGCCAGCGGAGACCATACTTCCCAACAAGGTGAGATCAAAGGTGCTGATCATTTGAGCCGCGGACTGGAGCCACGATGGTGATCCGCCGTTCAAGCGAGCGGTCATGCGTCGCTTGGCATGGCGGGCGTAACGTACAGGAAGTGAGAGATCGAGACAAGAAAAACCTTTGTGCTGAAGCACGTGAGCGAGGTCATTCATGAGTGATGACATCCAATACGATTCCTTCGAATGGCAACACCGGCGGGCCCGCGCCATAGCCACGGGACTGCTGCTCTGCATGGCAGGGCTCTTTGTGGCGGCGCTGGTCTGGGAACCCAAGTATCCGTCGCTGAGCTGGATCCGCGCCTTTGCGGAGGCAGCCATGGTCGGCGCTCTCGCCGATTGGTATGCTGTCACGGCCCTGTTCCGGCGGCCGCTCGGTTTACCGATTCCCCATAGCCAGATCATCCCACGAAATAAGGAACGCATTGCCTCTAGACTGGGCAGCTTAACGCAGCGCCAGCTTCTGACTCCGGATGCCATCGGAGCACTGATCGAATCCTGGCGCATTCCGGAGGAGCTTACTGCGGTGCTGCTTGATCCGAAACGGAGACAGGCATTGAGTCAAGAGGCGGCAAGCCTCTTGGGTCGCATGGTGGAGGCGTCTGAAGATGAGGCGATGCAGCAGTTCTTCCGACACCTCGGCGTCAGGATGTTGCGCGGCCTGCATGTCGCCCCGCTGCTCGGACAGGTGCTGTCGGGGTTTCTGCAAAGCTCCCAACGAGACCGGTTGGTGAACGATGTGTTGAGGTTTGTAGAAATATCCGTGGAAGAACATCGAAGCCAGTTGTGCGGACTCATCGCCGACAAGTTGCCGTGGTCCCGGTTTCTCTCCCTGGTCAGGCTGGATGAGACGGTGGCAGGCAAGATCCTCGATTGGTTCGTTTCAGTCCTTCGAGAAATGCAGGACGATCTCCATGACCCCCTGAGGCAGCAGTTCCTCGAGCGGCTCGACCTCGCGGCGCAATGGCTCATGCATTCCGAGCAGGCCTTGCAGCAGGAAGCGACGCTCAAAGAAGAGCTGCTGAGCTACCAGGCGCTGCTGCAATTCCTCGACGAATCCTGGCACAGTCTGAAGCGGTGGATGTTAGCGGATCTGGCGCAGGAGGGATCGGAGATCCGCGCCTACCTCGACGCAGCCCTGACGGGTCTCGGCGAGGCGTTGAGGAAAGATCCCGATGTGGTGGCACTGTTCCAGCAAGGATTACAAGCGTTTGTGATCGATCTGGCGACGAGGCACCGGGACAGGATTGGCGAGCTGGTCACGGACACGGTCCGTAACTGGTCAGTTGTTCACATGGTGGACACGATCGAGCGCGAAGTGGGCACCGACCTGCAGTTTATCCGTATTAATGGAGCCATCGTAGGGGGGCTTGTAGGCCTAATGCTTTATGCCCTCGCCCTGTTAATTGCCAAGATATAAATCGGTGCTATATTTTCTATATGAGACTGCCTCTTGCACTGTCAGCCTCGACCGGCTTAGCGGTTACCTTGGCCGCAACGCTTTCATGGGCCGGTACCGTTCCCGAGCTTGGCGCATTGAACGACAATCCCGATTCCTATCAATCCCAGGTGGTGCGCGTGACGGGCGTCGTGGTGAACCACAGGATACGACGTGGGATGATGAACAAGTGTTTTCAGTCGTTCACACTGGAGGACGATACCGGCTCCATCGATGTTGAGTACAAGGCCAGCTGCTCGGGAGCCAGGAATGCGATTCGCGACCGTGATGTAGTCACTGTCGAAGGACGCTTCGAATTGACCTCCGGCAGCTCGGGCGTGATCAAGGTGAAATCGATCCTGTCGAAAGTGGCTCCCTCCGCTCAGTAAGTTATTATCCTCCTTCAAATTCCAGGAAGTATTGCCTCTCCAGGAAGAGATGTTCCCTGACCGGATGGTAGCCGGCTGCTTTCATTTCCTCAATCACGGTCTCGCGTGGGACAAGATGGTGCTTTGGGAAGCCCAACTCGCCTGAACGCTCGTCGTGGTAGAAGTCGATGATCGCGATCCGTCCTCCAGGCTTGAGCGACGATTGGACGTTCCGGAAATATTCACTGCGGTTTTCGAGGTGGTGGTAGGTGTTGCAGACGAAGATCAGATCGACCGATTCGAAAGGAATCTTGGGGCTGTCGGGCCTGGCGAGAATGAATTCCGCCTCGAACGACCGGTGCATGTGAACGAGGCTGTCTTCGACATATTTCAACGCCTCCGGTTCGATGTCGACCACGTAGACTTTGCCGAGCTCCGTCACTGCCTCCACGAACCGCCGCGTGAAGTAGCCGGAGCCGGCGCCGAGGTCGGCGACGGACATTCCCGGCTTGAGTGCCAGGGCGTCGACCACCTGCGCCGGTTTTTGGTCCTGATCGCGCTCGGATCGATCAAGGCGCTCGATGTACTCCATCACGTTGGGCATCCGCTCGTGCTGATGCCCCTGCTGCGCCCGCGCTGATGCCCCGTAAAGGAGACTGACGAGAAGGGCAATAGTAATCGATTGGGCACCACCGTACATCGTGGGTCCTCGTCCCATGGTTTTCTCTTTTCTCCTCCGCCTCTACATCAGATTGCTCGCTATTCTCGAGAATGACATCCGTATCGGTCCTCGCTGCGACTCGCGAGGATCGCATGTTTCTGTCGTGCGGTCGCCGTTCTCACCCGCCCAACCCTGGGCGCGCCAAGACGCGCCCTTTCCCAGGTGGCGATGGCGAGACGCATGTTGGAAGGTCCGTCCGGACGCAGTCCAGGACGGACCAAGTTGCGGAGCGAAGCAGCGACAGAATTATGCGGTCATGTCCTTTCTATTTTTTCTTTCCAAGCGATTGCTGCAACAACCCTTTCCATTCATCCCGATTGACGGCGGGCAGGGTCGTAATTTGAATGTGCCCCAGGGAGGCATTCAGTACGGCGGCTTTCATTGCCGTCTTATTGTCCGGAAATTCCCAGATCGCGACGACGTCGTACTCGCCGAGGCAATAGTACGCCTGCACGAGCTTCCCGCCGAGACTCTTCGCGGTCTGCTTCACCATTTCGGCCCTCTCGATCCCTTTATCCCTCATGGTTTGAAGACCGTGTTGCGTGAACTTCACGAGGCTGACATAGGTCTGCATAGCCGCCCTCCCGGGTGATTGTGAACCGCGACGTGTCGTGCGCCGAATTGTAGGCCTCTTCCCAGTAGGGAACAATATGGCGCTCATGTCCCCGCCGAGCGTGCTCGCATTCCTTCGATCTCCCTCAGCGCGGCGTAAGGAGGTGGTCTAACCAGGGTTCTTCCTAGGATGTGCATGGTGAAAAGCAGAACATAGTAGAGCCAGGCCGGTCGAGGTCTCATCACCACTCAAAGGGACACGGAGGAGTTATTATGGATATCCAGAACCGGGTCAAACAATTCATTTCCGACAGTAAGGAGCTCTACAGAAAACTCCGCATCCATGGCGAAGAACTCTCCGACTTGGACCTGGTTGCCCTTCGAGAGCAGTTGCACATCCTCGATACGGAAGCCGGCCATTTTCAGGATCTGAAATCGGACGGCATCTCCTTTATGTTCCACGGGCGGAGGCCGCAATCGGACAAACCGTTTCTCCGGAAGATCGCATAGTTCAAAGGGCGCGCCCGTTGGCTCCTGCGAGGGAGTGGTCCTCGCTGGGTCGGGGTGTGGGCTGTGGCTGTGAAACCAGGGTATCGCTTGATCCTTGTTGATGGCGACGGTGTGCTGGTGTCGGAGTTTCAGGTGACCGAGCGGGATCTGGCCGACCCGCCCGCCTTCGTCGCTGCCATTCAGCAGTCGATCGAGCAGGTCGAAGAAGAAGAGCCCTGACACCGGCCGACCCTGATCTGTGGACGCCGAGAGGAGCGTGGATGGGGGCGCCGACCATACAGCGGGACCTGACCCGGTCCAGTCTGTCCGTGCTGTTCATGGTCGGCCTCATCGCCGCTTCGTTCTGGATCCTGCGGCCGTTCCTTCCTGCCCTGCTGTGGGCGACGATGATCGTCGTCGCGGCCTGGCCACTGATGCTGTACGTCGAAGCGCTGTTGTGGGGACGGCGGTCGTTGGCCGTCACGGTGATGACGCTGGCGCTGCTGCTGCTCTTTGCCGTGCCGTTTTCGCTGGCGGTCGGCACGCTCGTCGCGCATCTCGATGAAATCGTCGAATGGGCCCACTCCCTCAAGTCGCTGAGCCTGCCTGCACCGCCCCGCTGGCTCGAAAGCGTTCCATTGTTCGGTCCCAGGACCGCGGCGGCGTGGAGCGAATTCACGGCTTCCGGCCCGGAGGAACTGGCTCGCTACGCGGCCCCCTATGCCAAGGACGCCGGGAGCTGGCTCTTTGCGCAACTCGGCAGCCTCGGTGCGATGACTGGGCAGTTTCTCCTGACCGTGGTCATCGCGGCGGTGCTGTTTGCTCGAGGGGATAGGGCGGTCACGGACCTATGCCGGTTTGGACGACGGCTTGCAGGAGCCCGCGGGGAGCGCGCGGTGAATTTGGCCGGACAGGCGATTCGCGGCGTGGCGCTCGGGATCGTGCTTGTGGCCATCGGGCAATCGGTGCTCGCCGGCATCGGCCTGGCGGTGGCAGGCGTCCCCTTCGCTGTGCTGCTGACCGCGCTGATGTTCTTGTGCGGCGTCGTGCAGGTGGGCGTGGTGCCGGTCCTCCTGATCGCTGTCGCCTGGTTGTACTGGCAGGGGAGCAGCGGATGGGGCACCGCGCTTTTGTTCTGGACGATCTTCGTCGGCACCATCGATAATGTGATCCGGCCGATCTTGATCCAGAAGGGAGCGCAGCTTCCGCTGCTGCTGGTCGTCGCCGGTGTCATCGGCGGCTTGGTGGCCTTTGGGGTCGTAGGAATTTTTGTCGGTCCCGTCGTGCTGGGGGTGAGTTATATGTTGCTCGAAGCCTGGCTGTGGGAAGAAACGGACGGACCGGCGGAGGGCGTGTAGGAACACCCGATGACACATCACTTACAACGGATCATGAATGGTGCCGTGCTGTCTGCCTGTGCCTGCATGATGGCGCTGCCTGTATCTGCGGTGCAGCAGGAGCCGAATGCCGGTAGCTGGCGGACGGCGTCGCCGGCGCCGATGAAGCGGACGGAAGTGGCTGCGGCAACGGTCGGAGGGAAGATCTATGTTGTTGGCGGCTTCGAAGAACCCCGCCTGGGCAATGTCCTGAACTTTGCGATTACGGCAACCGTCGAAGAATACGACCCCTCAACAGACCGATGGAGTACCAAGGCAGCCATGCCGGTAGGCCTGCACCACGCGGGCATCGGCGTCGTCGGCAGCCGGCTCTTCATTATCGGCGGGTACAAGCAATCGGGATTGAGCGTCTGGGGACCCGTCGCCACGGTCTATGTCTACGATCCTGCCGCCGATGCCTGGAGCGAGCGCGCGTCAATGCCGACGGCTCGCGGCGCCTTATCGGTGGCTGTGCACGAAGGCAAGCTCTATGCGATCGGCGGCTACGAAGGCCGGGCCAACAGCGCCGCGGTCGAGGTCTACGATCCTGTGAGAGATTCCTGGACCTCGCGCGCCCCGCTTCCCACGCCGCGCGATCATCTTGCGACGGCAGCGGCGGGCGGAAAACTCTACGCGATCGGCGGAAGGCTCAAGGGCGACTATCATCGCAATCTCTCGATCATCGAGGTGTACGATCCCAGCGCTGACAAGTGGAGCAAGGCGCCGGATCTGCCGACCGCCCGCAGCGGAATCACCGCGGCTGTAGCCGGCGGCCGCATCTTTGTGTTCGGCGGGGAGGGGGCGGACGGCACGTTTCGCGAAAATGAAGCGTACGATCCGTCGCGAGACGCCTGGCAGACGATGACGCCGATGCCCACTGCACGCCACGGTCTGGGGTCGGCCGTCGTGGACGGTCGGATCTTTGTCCTCAGCGGCGGGCCGACTCCCGGAGGAAGCTTCAGCAACCTGAACGAAGCCTTTTCACCGCCGGGCAGCCGCTGAGAGTTGTTCGGGCCTTCCTCAGTCGCTTCCCAGGAAATGGAGGCGGTAGCTCCCGGCGACGGACATCGCGTTGGTGTCGTGCCTGATGCGTTCCCAGACGTCTCCCGTCCCGACGTCGCCCTCTTCCAGGACCGCCAGATAAAAGCCGCACCTGCCGCTCGCATGGAACCGTTTCGGTATATCGGGACGTCCGAACTTCACGCCGAGCTTATAACAGGGTACGCGGGGCTGTGTGACTTCGACCAGGGCGCCGCCGATGCGAAATCGATCGCCGATGCAGACGGTCGATTCGTCCAGTCTTTCCGTCGTGAAATTTTCACCGAACATCCCGAAAGGCAACGGCATGCCCGGAAGCTCGGTACGCCAGAAGGCATAATGCTCTGACGGATAGACGTAGACCGCTTTGTCCCAGCCTCCGTGGACCCGCAGGTCGGCTTGCTCATCGCCATCCAAGTTATTCCGGCGCAGCATGATGCGACCGGCAACCGGCGATTTGTGAATGCCCGTGACCACCGTTCTGCCCCGCCACTTCACCTTGCGCGGACGACCGACCTGAATTGAAAGGAGCTTCATAATAGGCACCTCCCGATGAACCTCGGCCCGGCTGAAGGCCGCCGGGCCAAGCAAGGATCTTCACTCATCGCCGACCAGCCGCGAGTTCTTCCGGCGCAGGCGCGCGTAGCAACTCGACAATCGCCGCACCGATGTCCCGGCTGTGCGTTTCGAGGGCAAAGTGGCCCGCGTCGAGCAACCGCACCTGTGCATCAGGATTATCCCGCTTGTAGGCATGTGCCCCGGCGGGAAGAAAGAAGGGATCGTTCTTGCCCCAGATGGCGAGGGTCGGGGGCCGACGCGTTCGAAAATACTCTTGAAAGCGGGGATAGAGCGTTACGTTGCTCGCATAGTCGAGAAACAGATCTAATTGGATGTCCTCGTTGCCCGGACGTGCTAACAAGGCGCTGTCGAGGGCATAGGATTCCGGTGCGACGCGCGATTCGTCCGTGCCATGCGTGTATTGCCATTTGATGGAATCGGGCAAGAGGAAAGACTTCAACGCATTCCTGTTCTCAGAGGTCGGGTTCGCCCAATATCGTTGAATGGGATTCCAGCCCTCGCTGAGGCCTTCTTCGTAGGCATTTCCGTTCTGCGATACGAGGGCCGCGATCCGGTCGGGATGCCGGAGGGCCAATCGAAGACCGACCGGAGCGCCGTAATCGAAGATGTAGAGCGCATACCGGGTGAGGCCGACCGCGTCGGTGAATCGATCCATCACGTCGGCCAGATGATCAAAGGTATAGGCAAACCGTGACCGGCCTGGCGCATCCGAGAATCCGAATCCAGGAAGATCTGGGGCGATGACATGGAGATGCGGCGCAAGCTGCGGAATGAGGTCTCGGAACATGTGCGATGACGAGGGAAAGCCGTGGAGGAGGAGGATTGCGGGGTCCGCCGGCGAGCCTGCCTCCCGATAAAAGATGTTGAAGCCGTCCACGTCCTGCCGTCGGTAATGGATTGATTGGTGAGCGGTCATGAGTAACTCCTTTAGTTGTGCCTCCGGGATCAGCCGGCTGCGTGAATGGTGAAATGAGCGGGTCGTGCCATGTCGCAAGGTAACCATCTAAATATGATATTGACGGTTATATCATCCGTAGGCTAACCTGTCAACCATGGATTTACCGGTGCAACGCCAAGTCCCGTTTCTCTTTGTCGGGAACCAGGCCTGTCTGGATTTCATCAACACCGACCTGGTGATGAACGGACAGCCGACGGACTTGTTGCCGTCGCGGCAAGATCTGGTGGCGTGGCTGCTTCAGGCCGGTCTCATGACCAAAGAGCTGGCCAAGCGATTGGAAAAAGAAGGGAGCCGCCACGGTGCGGAGACGCTTAAACAGGCGAAGGTGTTCCGTACGACCATGCGGGAAATGGCCGAACGGTTGGCCGCCGGCAAATCGGTTCCTCAGGCGGCGCTCGATGCGGTCAACGAAGCGCTGCGGTACCGCGTCGGCTATCCGCAGGTGGGCCGGCAGAACGGCGCGTTCGAGCGGACCTACCAACAGGAGTTCACGGACTCCGATCAGTTGCTCGGGCTGCTGGCGGAAGCCGCGAGCGATCTCCTGGTGAGATGCGATTTCTCATTGGTCAAAAAATGCCAAAATCCGGCGTGTGTCCTGTTTTTCTATGACACGACCAAGAACCATGCGCGTCATTGGTGCAGCATGAATCTTTGCGGAAACCGCAGCAAGGTCGCCGCCCACTATCAACGACACCGGAAACGAACGCCATGAGCACGCAAGTGGAGCGTGTGGCAGGGGTGGATGTCGGCGGGGCGAAGAAGGGCTTCCATGCGGTGGCCTTCCAGGGTCGGGTGTTGTCTGCCAAGCTGACGACCTGCAGCGCTGCGGCCATCGTCGCCTGGTGCCGGGAGCACAGGGTGTCAGCGATCGGCATCGACGCTCCTTCCCGGTGGAGTCTCACCGGACGTGCGCGATCCTGCGAGCGCGAGTTGGCACACGCTGGCATGTCGACTTTCTCTACGCCGAGCCGGTCCGTCGGAGAGATACATCCATTCTATGGCTGGATGGTGAACGGGATCGCCTTGTACAGAGGCCTGACCTCGCATTTCCCGCTCTATGAGGGACAGTCACCGGTGGTCGAACCGTTCTGTTTCGAGACGTTTCCCCAGGCCATCGCCTGCTCGTTGACCGGCAAGAAGCTCTCGGCTGCATTTAAACGCAGCGATCGGCGGCGTCTCTTGGAAGCAGACGGTATCGCGGCCGATGGTCTCCTGAACATCGACGAGATCGACGCAGCGCTGTGCGCCTTGTCAGCGCGCCATGTGCTTGCCGGCTCCTTCAACGCCTACGGCGACGGTGCCGAAGGCTTCATTCTCGTCCCCACCCGCTTGACTTCATTCTCTGCATGCATTACAACCCCCGACGGTTCGCCTCAATTGCTCTCACCCTGTTGATCGGAACGAATCGCCAGACGACTCATGGAATACAACGGTACGCCCCGCGACGACGCCTTTACCCAAGGTTGCCGCGATGTCATTCGATCGTTGACGTACGAAGCCATTCTGGCCTGTACGGTGTACGCAGCACCGATGCTGTTCATGATCGGACCGGCGGCGATCGTGACCAATCGTCCCTTGATCGTCGTCTTGCTCCACAGTCTGCTCGGCTTCGGGATGAGCTGGACGATCCACCGGATGGGGCACCGGTTGCTCAGCACGTTACCAACAGGGCGGCCGCATGACATTCATCTCTCACCGTCGCTGCGGCTGCCGGTGAAGCTGACACTGGGGCAATTCGTCTGGATCTTGGAGGGCCTCGTGGCTGCAGGCGTGTGGTGTGCGATCGTCGGGAAGCGATGGTTTGCCGAGGATGCAACGATCAGCATCCTGCTGGTGGCGCTCGCATGTGCGTTGTATTTTCTTCCTGTCTATCTGACCAAACTCTGGAGGGAACGGTACTACCCCGCGATGACGCTGACGGGTCCCACGGAGGACGCCATCAACAAATCCTTCCCCAGCCTGCGTTCTTTGCTTCCCTGAAGCAGACGATTCCACCACCCGGACTGCTCGTTCATCGAGCTAGGGTCGAAATCCGCCCAAGCCAGGGAGTACGAGCGTAGGGGTTCACCCGCCCACTGGCCTTAGGTAGATTAATGCAGAGACGGGGGGTGTGGTAGTGATCGCTCTCGCTACTTTCGTACTTTTGTGGCTGTTCGTCCCGGCGGCGCTGACGCCAGCGTGGGCGTCTTTAGGACAAGCGGCCGCGACGATCGAACAGGATCGGATCATGATGAAAGGTCAGCGTCAGAGTCGAAGCAGCGCCGGCTACTCGATCGACACCATTATCGTGGCCGGGATGAAGATCAAGGAGTATGTCTCGCCGGACGGCGTCGTCTTTGCGGTGGTCTGGAGAGGCACCGGTGTCCCGGATCTCCGATTGCTCCTCGGAGAGTATTTTGACGAATACCGCGCTGGACTTACTGCGTCCCGCCATCGCACGCCGCGTGTCCGAGAACCTTTCCGGATGAAGAACGACCGGCTGGTGGTTGAACGTGCCGGCCACTCCCGGTCTCTCTGGGGACGCGCCTACCTGCCGACCCGGGTGCCGTCCGGCCTGAGACTGGAGGACATTCAATGAAGCGGTTCGCGACTACCGTTGTCATTGGGTGTCTGCTGGCTGCATGCGGCGGCGGCGACAACAACGGAGAGACACCTTCTACAGCCGGCAACGTGCTGCCGATCTCCATCGGGACATCGAGCGTCTGTTTGACGATCAATGAGTTGTGCACATCGGTCACGATTTGTCAGCCAGGAACGGGCAATTGCCAAACTGTGACGGACGTGTTGGTGGACATTGGCTCTGTTGGTCTCCGGGTGTTTGGATCGGTCCTGTCGACGCCGCTGTCGCAAACAGTGGACGCGCAGGGCCATGCAGTCGGTGAGTGTACGTTCTTTGCCGACGGGAGCTCGACCTGGGGGCCGGTGCAGATGGCGGATGTGGTGCTCGGCGGGTCGCCCGCCGTTCGAGTCCCGATTCAAGTCATCATACCGACCTTTGGCGGGCAGTCCGTGTCGAGCAATCCCTGCAACGATACGGTGGATGCCACTCCGGATGAGGCCAATCTAAACGGGATTCTTGGCATCGGCCTCTTCCGCCAGGATTGCGGCGCCGTCTGTGCCGTGAATACCAATAACACGCTGTATTTTTCCTGCAACGGAGGTTCCTGCGCAGGGACCACGGTGCCGCTCGCCGATCAGGTGCAAAATCCGGTGTGGTTGCTGCCATCAGGCAACAATGGCGTGGTCCTGACGTTGCCGAACGTGCCGGCCTCGGGGTCGCCCTCCCTATCGGGTTCTCTCGCTCTCGGCATCGATCCATCGGCAAGTACGACACCCCCCGGCGCTGTCCTTCCCACCGATGACGGGGGGTTCGTAACAACCCTGTATAAGGGAAGAACTTTTACACAGAGCATCATCGATTCCGGCTCCAACGGCCTTTTTTTCCCTGACGCGAGTCTCGTGAGCTGTGCGATGCCGCTAACTGGTTTTTATTGTCCCCCCAATGCCGTGGATCTCTCGGGTACGCTCATCGGAGCGAACAGCAGCCAGACCATTGTGCCGTTCCAGGTGGCCAATACCGAAAGTCTTGTCGCCACGCGCAATGCCGCCTTCAACAATCTGGGCGGGGACTTGTCGACATTCGATTGGGGCCTGCCCTTCTTCCTCGGCCGCACGGTTTTTATCGGTATCGAAGGCCAGTCCAGCAGTCTGGGAACCGGACCCTTCTACGCCTTCTGAGGCTTTTGTTTCAGTCGCCGTTGGGACGACGGCGGAGACGAAGTCTGATCTGCTACTGGGAGACACCGCCTCCGCTGTCTCGTCCGTCATTCATCGATGAAGTACGAGACACTCGTCCTCACGCTTATGCTGCCTTTCTCCACTCCCACTCTTCCTCGGACGACTGGGGTTCGGCGAACGAGGGAGTCGGGTACGCCGACTGGGAGACGATGCCCAGCGCGCGCCTGGTGAGGCCGACCACGATCGCTCCGACCATGAGTGCCGCAGCGACGTAAGACAGCGCTTCCAAGAAGGGAAGTTGAAAAAATTGATTGCCAAATACGTTTTCGATGAACTCTTCCATCGTGCCTACCTCCTTTGTGCTTGTGTGCCTCGGGGATCGAGGCGGACAGAACCTGAGAATGAAGGAACCCGCCACCGTGCGGCCATAAGGCCGGATGAAAGATGTAGCGGTAACCTCATCTCGAATTCGTGCAAGCGAGATGCCTCTTCATAAGTGGGCGAAGAATTGTGATCTGCCCGAGGAAGGAAGAAAGGATTGTCTCGAACTTGGAACAAGATGTCTGTAGCGCGGGGATCCCCGAGGAGCGTTGGCTTACACCGCGTCAGCGACGGTCTTCGGGTGCACGAGCATTCCGTGAAGTGCTTTCACGGTGCCGGGCGCATGCCCCTCGCTACGATTGTTGACGAGCACGTACGCGCGCCGATTTTCTTCTACGGCCTGACTCACGAGCCGGACCGCCGTCTCGCGCATGTCCGGAAGCGGACAGACCAGTCTGTCGTAGGGCGCATAGGCCTTCACGGCCTCGTGATACGGCTTGTCGCGCGGCGTCAGCAGGCGCAGCAGCATGAACGAGGCGGTGAATCGCTGCTCGAGCTTCTCGTGCTGCTGCACGAGCGTCGGCATGGCGTAAAGATGGTTGTAGACGTGACTCACGCCGTGCGCTTCGAGAATCCGGCGATACTCGGTGCCGATAACGGCGGGATTTCTCACCTCGACGGCATACTTGTACCGGCTGGGCAGCCTTCGCAGGAAGGCATCGAGCTTTGGGAGAAAGGTCCCGGGCTCGAGACCCGTCCGCTGAAACTCGAAGATGAACGGTCCCGTGTGCGCCTGGAAGCTCTCGGCGAACGGCGGCAGGACCTGATCGAGAAAGTAGTCCGCATCCAGAAATCTGGGATTCAGGCCCGTCTTGCTGCGATAGCGGAGTCCCGGCGGAAACGCCGGAATCGTGATTTCCTCCCACACCTTGGCACAAGCGTCAAAACCGTCCGGCAGCAGCGATGCGTAGTGTGCGAGCTGCTTCGTGGACGGCGGGCCATAAAAGCTGAAGTCAAAGCCGACCGTGCGAAACAGGGGTTCGCCTTCGTGCTGGTAGCGCGCATATTCCGCCAGGCAGTCCTGCTTGAAGCGGCCCTTGGGATAGTTCTGTTGATACACCTCGCCCTTCCAACCCTCGTAGGTCCAGGTGGAAGTGCCGAAGCGTACGAGCGGAGACAATGCCATGACTGCATTGTACTCTGCGCCACTACCGAGACATCCTGGAGTCTTCTCGAGGCGCGCGGATCCTTGTGCGCATACGAATGGATGCTGGTCCTCCATTCGTTATAGATTCGGGATGACAGGTGCCGCAGGACTCGGCTGTGAGACTCGTGAGACCCTCGGATTTGTTGAAAGGGGATCGCACGGGCATAATCCGAGCGCAATCCGAAGATGACGATAATACTACTTAGCGTAGTTTGCTGATGAGTCACGAGTCAAACGCATCTCGCACTTCCGGGTCTGCTCCGCTTCGTCTTGGTGTGGGGAAGCGCGTTCTCTTAGTGGCAGCGAGCCTCGCGTTGGCCTATGGCATCGCCCTGGTGACCTTCATCATTCGCTGGATGCATTTCTGGATGCGGGGTCCGTATTTGTTCTCCTATCTCGGCGTCTTTCTCTCCACGCTGGCACTCTTGCTGTTCTGGTGGGCGAGTCGTCATCATAATGGACCGCTTCCCGTCCTCTCAACCGCTGCGTTCTCGATTGTGGCCGGATATGTCGCCGGAGTGATTGCCATGGTGTCCTATCCACTGTTCCAGAGCGACGGAGTTCAGCACGTGCTCGAGGCGCTCAGATTTCCCACGCCGGAGGCGGCGATCGGGTTTTTCTGGTTTCCGGTCCGGTTGACGACCTGGTTATTCGGCGGCATCGCAGGGGGGATGATGCTGTTCCTGAGCCGACGGTGCAGACGCATGAGACCCTCATGAGCTCACGACGCGAAATGCTGTTGTGCTGTGTCCTCCTCTTGGGGACCGCCGTGACGTTCCTGGCGGGAACCACGGTCCTACAGGAGACAGACCGCACGAGGGACGGCCTCATCGGACCAGTACGGCAAGTGACAATCACATCCGGCGGCACCACAACCATCCGATCCTACAATCGTGCCGGCGCGCTGATGGAAACCATGAGCCGCCTGGCACCTCCAATCGAGGAACCGGAAGCCCAGGAGCAGGTGCGGAGACTTCTCTACGTCTACAATGCCAGGGAGCAACGTCTGCGGGAGATGAGCCAGGAGCAGGACGGTCCGCCATACCTCTCGCGACGCTATGCTTATGATGCCGACGGACGACAGCGGGCGGAAGCCGCCTATCACATGTGCGGGACGTTCTCGTCCCTGCGGATCTTCAACTACGACCGCAAGGGGCGATTGCAGGAGGATCTGCTCTACCAGTATCGTTCGCTGACAACGCGCGTCTATGAATATAACGATCGGGGATTTTCTCACACCCTTCTTTCCTATAAGAATGGCCACCTCCAATCGACGATTCACTTCCGCCATGATGCGGAGGGACGAAAGCGCGAGCAAACCGACTTGATGTCGGACGGTACGCCGATCGGCAAGACCACGTATGAGTATGACGAGCATGGACGCCTTATGGCGGAGCACTTCATGAATGTGCTGGATCCGTCGCGCGAGACCACATCGACTTACGAATACGACCAGTACGGGAACTGGACAAAAAAGACGACTCGCGGGGCCGGGGGTGTTCAAACGGACGCGCGGGATGATCAGGCATTCGAGGTGACGGAGCGAACATTGGTCTACTTCTAGAGCGCAAGAGTGGCCCCTGGCTTGTGGAAAGGGAGGTTCTGCATGTTGAGACTCGGATTCCTCGTGATATGCCTGCTTCTTCCAGTCGCGGCGGTGGCGCATGACGACCCGACGAACAAACCTGCAGTCACGGTGACGGGACACGGGCAAATGTCCCTTGCACCCGATACAGCTTATGTGACGCTGGGTCTGGAGACGACCGGCAGGACGGTTGCCGACGCCCAACGTCAAAATCGCCTGGTATTAAACAAGGTTGTGGAGCGGTTGCGGGCCCTTCCGATTGAAAATGAGCGGATCCAGACGGCCTCATTCACGGTCTCACCGCAATACAAGCCGCCCCCGAAGCGTTCCGAGGCTGCCGCCGGGCCGCCGGAAATCATCGGCTATATCGTCAGCACCACAATGACGGTCGAAGTCCGCAATTTGGACCGGGTCGGGTCGGTGATCGAAGAATCGCTGGCTGCAGGGGCCAACCAGTTCCAAGGTCTGCATTGGACACTTCGCGATGAGCAACAGGCCAAACTCGAGGCCTTGAAGCAGGCGGCTTCGAAGGCCCGCGAGAAGGCTGCGGCGCTCAGCGAGGCCTTGAAGGTGAAGCTGACCCGGTTGCTGAGCGCGACCGAAGAAAGCCATGTGGTGCGGCCGGCGCCCAAGATGGCTCGCTCCATGATGGCCATGGAGGGGAGCGGCGGAGAGACGCCGGTGTTTTCAGGCGAAATCAAGGTTGAGGCCACCGTCATCCTGATCTATGAGATCGGTCAGGAGTGAGTGAAAGCCTGGAGTGTTTTACAGGATTTTCTGGTCACTTCCCCAGGCCCTTCTTTTCTTGTGACTTGGTAGAGATGAGGACATCTTAGAAAACGGCAATGGAAACAATGCCAAATCCAAGAGAAGAGCCCGCGTTCCGAAAGGGAGGCGGGCTCTTTTTTTATTTACACGCATTTTACGTCGCATACACAAGGGCCTCCCTTCTTTCTGTTCTTCCAAGAGCGGTTGGTCGATTTGGTGCGACTTGCGATGGGTGTAGAGTCCTGCCGCTGCGGTCGCGTCCCGCGATGGCGAGCATTGTTTGAGCCGCTCTCCGCCCGCCCTTTACAAAAATTTTGAAATCTGTACAATAACGAAAATTTTTTCCCCCGGTTCTCATTCCTCGTTCATCCTGCACTCGTTTCTCGCTTAGGACGCAGTTCACCTCACTGAAAGGCGGTACGCATGGCTATTTTGCCGACCATTCGTCCATCCTGCGTGCTCGGAACCCCAGCCTGTCCGCACTGCAAGGACACGGCACTCATCCCAAACGGGGGCTTCCTGACTTGTCCGACTTGCAATTTGGCCATTACCCGGCAGGCGCTCTTGCAGGAGGCGCTCGAGCCGTGCCTTTCGCTCGAGTCCCCTTAAATGAAATCCCAAGAGGTTGGTGTATCAGTCGCCATCGCGGGGTTGCTCGCCGTCGTTTTCCTCATCGACATCCGCACAGGGCTTGGGTTCACACCGTGGCTGCTCTACGTGCTCCCTCTTGGATTGACTTATTGGGTGACCTTATCCTCTGCGCCGCTGATCGTCGCCGTGGTCTGCACCCTGTTGATGTTTATCGGCTACGTGCTTTCTCCCCCCTTGGTGCCACCATCGATTGCCCTCACCAACCGGCTCTTCGGGACCGTGACCTTTTTGACGTTGGGCGGGCTGATCATGTCGTACAAAGTGCTGGCGCGCCGTCTTTCGGTGTTGACGGAGCAGCTTAGACAAGAACTGTTCGAGCGCACACAGGACCTTGGCCG
>Ga0070664_100000435_pt1 | contig 31361 bp, 28 predicted proteins | sample KBSC73metaG_FD_65863 | JGI IMG/M metagenome (GOLD analysis project Ga0070664, IMG submission 65863) | Corn rhizosphere microbial communities from Kellogg Biological Station, Michigan, USA - KBS C7-3 metaG | ecosystem: Host-associated > Plants > Roots > Rhizosphere > Soil ... | reverse complement strand
CGTCGACAATTGATCCGCCCGAACGTTCCCTTTCGCCAGAATGTGCTGGATTGCGCCTGCTGGAGTCAGAACGCTCGTCATGCTGCCGGAATGGGTCTTCAGGGTATCCGAAGAATTCAGGCTGTGTGATTCGGAAGTGACATCTCCGTCAATGGCCACGTTGATGGGTCGGTAGGTTTCCGGCTGCAGATCGGCGCGGCCACTGGTTCCGCGCAGCCAACCATTGGACGCCTCCAGAAGGACACCTCCCGTCACCGAAGCCCAGTTCTCTTTTTTTTGAAATTCAGCGGCAGCGGTATGCAGGGATTCGCCATTCGACATCTGCATGTCCACATTTCCGGAAACCTGCAGCAGTTCCGACGCGATCCTGTATTTCAGCTGGTCGACATCACCCATCATCTCGCCAGGCTGCTCGATGTGCGTTCGCACCGGAGACGTAATCACGCGATCCTCCGGCGTATAGATCAATTCCTCGGTACGGGCGGACGTCGTTGCGTCCAGCTGTGCTTTCACGTGTCCGGTGAAGTGAACGTAGCCGGTCGCCTGATTGTAGAGACACTGATCTCCGCTGATAACTCGATCGAAGTCTCCCGGCTTCTCGCCCGAGATCACGACACTGACATCGTGCAGCTTGTACGTGTTGTCTTTGAAATAAAACTGCTCCTTCGCCGTTACCCGAAGAACAGGTCGCCCATCGAAACGCGAAAACGTCAGGTCCAGTGTATGGACGGACAGATCGGGGCTCGAAGGGGCGATGCCAGGGTTCGCAGAAATCGTGCGATCGCGACTTTTCCAGTAATTTCGCGCAGGAATCCCGATGAGTACCAGGACGATAACTGGAAGAACCGCCCTCAGGATGCGAACCAGGCGGTAAGTGGCCATGCTCTGCAATCGCATTAAAGCAAGTATAGCCGCAGAGCTGTCTCGTTCGTCTGAAATCAGGCATCTGGCTGCCGTTTTTCAAAGGATCGCGACACGGCCATACGGACTGTTGTCGCATTGCCTTGTAGGCGAGGTCAGTTACCGGGCGCGATGCCTATTTCAGTTTGTTTAAAATTCAGGAATGTGCGGGGTCACAGACCGTGCCTTCAAGGGCACCAATCGCCTGTCCTTCCGGCTGACACAATCGGACTTTCTCTGCATAGCTGTGCGATGCTGGAATGCCGACGATCCAAAAGCTGCACCTGCTGAACCGGAAGAAGCTCTACTGCGGGATTTCTGCACACTTTGCGAAAGACCGAATCCTGGATCTTTCGCCGATGCTTCCGTTCTACTTCCTGCTGGCGCTTTTCCCGCTGCTGTTCATTCGGATACTCATGCTGTCACATCAGGCGGAGCGGGCCGTCAGGAATACATTCAGGGAGTCATCCCCGGACCCGCCGCAGATCTGATCTTCGCTGGAGAATTCACCAGGGATTCCGGAGCATCCGATTTTCGTTTGCCCTGTTGCTCCTGTGGTAGTCCGCATCGCAGGGAATTCTGGCAACAATTCAGGGGTTGAATACCGCGCGAGGCGATCCGCATAAAATGAGCGTCGTAAAGTTATGGACACTGCAGTTCAGCCGTATTAGTCTGCGTCTGCACATCCCTATGCACCTCAGGCGGATTGCGGTAATTACGATTCTGTTGTCAGGCGCTGTGCTCATTCCGAGCGTTCCGGCGTTTGCGCAGATCGATTTGACAGGAGTCTGGGATCCGAATCTGACGGACGAAGATGCGCCAGAGCGCCTTGCAGGACCGTCACTGGTTGAATTCGTCGGACTGCCGATTAACGATCAGGCCAGAGTCTGGGGACTCTCCTACAAGCCATCGCGCCTTTCTTTGCCCGAGCATCAATGCCAGGTTCACGTCGTGGAATATATTCACCGTGGTCCGTGGGCAATGAGGATGTGGGAAGAAAGAGATCCCGTGACGTTTAAACTGATCGCGATCCACGAGTTCATCAGCAATTATGAACAAAGTCGCACGATCTGGATGGATGGCCGGCCGCACCCCTCCGAATATGCGCCACATACTTTCATGGGATTTTCAACCGGAGCGTGGGAAGGAAATATGTTGACGGTGACGACCACTCACGTGAAGCAGGGGTGGCACCGGCGAGAAAACATTCCTGCCAGCGACGAAGTGACTATTATCGAGCACTACTTCCGGCACGGTTCCATGCTGACCCACATCAGCATTGCTGAAGATCCTGTCTTCCTCGCCGAACCCCTGATCAAAAGCGAAGAATTCAACCTCGTTGCCGATCCAAACAACTTCAATCCTTTCTACCCATGCGAGTCGGCGGATGAAGGTGAATTCGAGCGCGGCGCAGTCCCCAGCTATTTTGCCGGTGAAAATCCCTATGTTTCTCAATATGCCGCGGAGCACAACCTCCCTCAGGCCGTGACTCTTGGAGGGCCAGAAACAATGTATCCGGAATATCGAGAGAAAATGAGGGCACTGCCGGTCGCTGTCTATCCAGCCACGACACCTCCGAGATAGCGCCGGTTCGTTACTCGGAGAATACGAAAATCTGATTGCCTTCGCCGAGGTCGCGCGCAGATGGCGTGATGATGGTCTTCTTGCCAATCAGAATGCGCGCATGGCCCTTGATCGCAGTGCGCACGTCCTCCTCGCAGACAAATGGAACAGGTTTCGAAGGCACTGATGCCGGCGCGGGTTTTGCCGCAGCAGGTTGAAGTTCGCGGTACGACGAAAGCGGCGGTTGCTGCGGTGAACTGGAATTTTGTCGAACCATCGGTTTCACTTCTGAAACCGGAACATGATCGTGAATAGAGGGCATGGACTTTCTGACGAGCCACTGATCCACGACATTTTCAACAACCGATCGCGCCCCTGGCGTTGATCCTGCCTTTGGTGTTGCTGTCATCGGGCGTGTCATCGACATTACCGGAGCAGTCGCAACATCGCGAACTCCGTATGCCACGCGTTTCAAATTGATCAGATGCAGTGGCGAGATATTGTCCGATGTGATGTTGTTGCCTTGCGCTCCGCAGCCCAGCGTCATCGCCGGGAATAGATTCGTCGTGTACCCTACAGCACCCAAGGCCGCTGGAGTATTGACACAAATCCGGAATGCCGGCTTACGGAGACCAAATTCACGCACAATCTTCTCATCTCCGCAATGCAGGCTGAGCGTGTGGCCAAGTCCGCCGAATTTGAGAATCTCAATGCAGCGTTCACAACCTTCACGCCAGTCCCGAACGGTAAAGAATCCCAACAGCGGAGAAAGCTTTTCCATGGAAATAGGATGATCCAGTCCAACTCCGCCGGCATTCGCAACAATGGCGCGAGTTCCTTCCGGCACGCGGATTCCAGCCATCGTAGCAATCTTGTCTGCAGACTGGCCGACGATCTTCGTATTCAAGGTTCGCCGGGGCGTTTGTATGACTTTTTCCAGCAATGATTTTTCTGCCGGTGAGCAGAAATACGCTCCCTGCTTTCGAAGTTCATCCAGGACGGCATCCTTTACAGCTTCATCGCACACAATGGATTGTTCCGAGGAACACAGCGTGCCATTATCGAAAGTCTTACCGGTCAGGATGTCGCGTACTGCTTTGGGAACATCGGCGGTGCGATCGATGTACGTCGGCACGTTGCCTGGGCCGACACCAAACGCCGGTTTTCCCGCGCTGTAGGCTGCCTTAACCATGGCGGATCCACCGGTTGCGAGAATAAGAGCCGTGCGGGGATGCTTCATCAGTGTATCCGTGCCTTCCAGGCTGGAAGTCGTCATGCAGGAAATGACACCGCGAGGTGCTCCGGCGCGCTCCGCAGCGTCTGCCAGCAGCCGGCTGGTTTCGAGAATGCACTTTGCAGCGGAGGGATGCGGGCTGAAGACGATGGCATTGCGGCCTTTAAGCGCAATCAGCGCTTTATAAATTGCCGTGGAAGTCGGATTCGTGGAAGGAATGATGGCCGCAATCACGCCGATCGGGCTGGCAACTTCCAGAATCTTCTTTTCCAGATCTTCACGAACAATTCCCACGGTCTTCATCGGCAGGATCGCGTTGTAAACGTCGCGTGCGCAGAAGAGGTTCTTCAGGGTTTTGTGTTCGACGTTTCCATAGCCAGTCTCATCAACAGCCTGCTTCGCCAGTTGTGCGGCGTGAGCAATCCCGGTTTCAGAAAGCGCCTTGAGGATGCTTTCGACCTGCTCGGCGCTGAAGTGTTCAAACTTCAGGAATGCGGCGTGTGCGGCCTCGGCAAGGTCGCGTGCTTCCTGTATGGATTCGAGATCCTTATGCATGCCAGTGGCGTAGAAGTTTTTCCGTTTCCTCGAACGGACGCGGGATAACGTGAACTGCTATGAGTTCTCCGATACGTCGCGCTGCCGCGGAACCTGCGTCCAGCGCGGCATTGACGGAACCGACGTCTCCACGAACAAGCACAGCGACGTATCCATTGAGAAGGTATTCCTTGCCAATAACAACGACATTAGCCGTCTTGACCATTGCGTCAGACGCCTCAATCGCACCGACCAGGCCAAGTGTTTCGATCATTCCGAGTGCTTCCACGAAGTCCGCAACCTACCAGAATCGCTGTATAAAAGCAATTGACGGGATTTAACCCTTTCCTTATCATTCATCGCAACTTAGAGATGTTGGAATTAGGCACAAGCTTCCGGAAATCCCGAGCATCACTTAATCTGTCCATCGACAAAATCGCTGCAGAAACTCGCATTAGTCCACGTTTTCTCGAAGCCATCGAGAACGAACGATTCGATTTGCTTCCCGGGGGAATTTTTAACCGCGGGTTTATTCGTGCATATGCCGTCCGGCTGGGACTGGATCCGGACGAAGCGATCCAGGGATATGAAAAACTATTCCGCGCCGGGGACGCGGAACCGCTACAACAAGAGACCGAACGGGTCCGCGGCAAGACAACGAAGATACCTGTCTATTATGTAGCGGTGGCGGGACTGCTGATCCTCGTCGTCATATTTTATTTCCTGACGCGGCACAAGGAGGCGCCGTTGACTGCGGCGAGACCTCCTGTCGCGGAGCAACCTGCAATTGCTCCGCCTGAGGCTTCTCCGGTTGAAGTTGCTGCACCTGAACCTATTGCTGCGGCCGGGCTGGTATCGGTTCCAGGTCCTGAACCTCCTCCGGTGAAAACGGCGCCCATCCCCGCTCCATCGCCTTCAAATGCGGCGGTCGTGATCGAACTCGAAGTGCGGGAAGAATCATGGTTCAAGCTTTCTTCGGATGGCAGCGATGTCGTAAACAGCGAAGTATTGCCCGCGGGAACGACTCGCCGTTACACGGCAGCCAGCTCGATGAATGTCAGTATCGGTAATGCCGCGGGAGTCGCGCTTCGAGTGAATGGCCAGCCGGTATCTTCGTTGGGACGCAACGGACAGGTTCGCAATATCATGATCACACCGACAACTTCCGCAGCGTCGCTCGAAGTCCGATAGTCCCCTGCTATAGCTGCTGAATCACCTTGGTGCGCACCGCTTCGACTTGTGCACGGTCGGTAGCCTTGGGATTTTCCGCCAGGTACTTGTCGAACTGGTCGAGAGCTTCCTTCCACTTTTGTTGCCGAATATACACGTTGGCGAGTGCGAGCCGGGCGGGACCGACATGGACATCGATGGAGATGGCTTCATTGAAACTGGCTTCTGCGAACCGATAAGAATGCGCTCGGTAGAAAAGCACCCCGAGAAGGTAATAGACCGTGGGGTTACGGGGATCCACCCGATTGGCGTCCTGAAGACTGTGAAGCGAGTCGTCATACATCACTCCGGTCACGAATGGCCCTTCTTTCTCGTTTGCTTCTGCTTCCTGAAGGTACAAAACCCCAAGATTGATGAGAGGTGCCACGGATCCGGGACTCAGGTTGCGCGCCATGTTGTACTGCTTTTCAGCATCGCGGTACCGGTCCATTGCCTGATACACCGTTCCGAGGAGGTTGTATGCGTCAGCGAATTCAGGAGCAAGTCTCACCACCGCTTCAAGCAGCTCCTGCGCCTTCGCGATATCGCCCTTGCGCTTGCTCTCCAGCGCCTTTTGAAAATCATCTACAGCCTTCTTGGGAAACTTCCTGCTGAGTTCGTCAACTTGCACAACGCTGGAATCCCAGCCGCCGGGTTCAACGACAGTCCTGGCCTTCACAGTCAGGATCATATTCACACTGGCGATTCTGCCAGGCGACAGCTTGACGGGTACACGCGACTCATCAAATCCATCAATGCGGACGACGACATCCACCGCGTCGGCCGAAAGGTTGGTGAAGTGATATCTACCGGAAAGATCCGTATACGTGCGGGAGATCACCTGTTCGCCATCCTTCGAAAGCAGGAGGATTTCGTACCGTTCCATAGGCTGATTCGTCGGCAGAATGATGCTGCCATCGATCGCCGCAGTCCGGCTGATGTTCGTCGTCTGGCTGTATGCAGGGAACGAAATCGCCAACAGCACCGGCAGTGCAATGAGAAATTTCTTGAGCATATAGCGATCCGGAGGAAGTAATTTCCTTTATATATCATTTGTGAATTGAGTTACAGATCACTTTTTCACGTCCAGCATGCGCTGTCTTCCTATAGGCACGGTTTATGACCGCGCCTACAGGAAGAATAGCGATCATCTACTTCACGCCGTTGTGGCCCCTGCTATACTCAAACGTTTATGGTAGTGCCGGGGAAGGTCACCGATCAGGAGAGCATCATTGTTCGCGGGGTTCGCGTTCACAACCTCAAGAACATTGATTTCGAAATCCCTCACAATGCGTTAACAATTGTCACGGGGGTCAGTGGTTCCGGAAAATCCTCGCTGGCGTTCGACACGATCTATGCCGAGGGACAGCGACGATATATCGAATCGCTTTCCGCATATGCGCGCCAGTTTCTGGAACGGATCGAGAAACCGGAGATCGACGAAGTCATCGGCATCGCGCCGGCAATCGCCATCCGGCAGCGCAACACCACAAGAACGCCGCGATCTACAGTTGGCACCTCCACTGAAATTTACGACTACCTTCGGTTACTCTTTGCCCGAGTGGGGGTCACCCACTGCCGCAAGTGCGGAGCCACCGTTCAAAAGGACACAGTCGATCGCATTGCGGACATCGTCATGCAATGGCGAGAAGGGACGCGGTTCTATGTTCTTTATCCTCTGAAGGCCGGACAAACAGAGGCCGAACTCGCCGCTCAGCTTGGTGATATTAAACGACGCGGGTTCGCAAGGATTTACCAGGATGGCCGTGTATTCGAATACTCCAATCCGGAATCGCTGCTGGATGTCGATTTCGGAAAACCCGCATTTGTTCTGGTGGACCGGCTCAAAGCGGATCCCGGGATGCGCCAGCGACTCATCGATTCCATTGAAATATGCTTCCGCGAAAACAACGGCGAAGTCATCCTGGAGGCGCTCGAAAGCCCTGCCAATCGCCGTTACCGGTTCAGTGAAGCATTCGAATGCAAGGACTGTGGGATCAAGTATGAAGATCCGGAGCCGCGCCTGTTTTCGTTTAACAGTCCATTTGGGGCATGCCCCCGCTGCCAGGGATTCGGAAACACGATTGACCTGGATATGGGCCTCGTCATTCCCGACAGGAATGTCTCCTTAAATCAAGGCGCCATTGAACCGTGGACAAAGCCCCGTTACCGGGCATATCTGGCGGAGTTCAAGAAAAACGCACGCCAGGCCGGGATCCGGACAGACGTCCCGGTTCGCGCACTGGAAGCCAATGAGAGCGCATTCGTACTCGATGAGGTCCGAAAATTTTTCGATTACCTGGAGACTCGAAAATACAAACTGCACGTTCGCGTATTCCTGAGCCGATATCGAGGATTCAGCGTGTGTCCGGACTGCAATGGCAGCCGGCTTCGCCAGGAGGCGAGAAATATCTTCATCGATTCCGCGGACGGCGCCAAAAACATCGCGGAAGTCGTTGCCATGACGATTCAACGGGCCGCGGAGTTCTTCTCCACCATTCACCTGTCGGAATCCCAAACCACCATCGCCGAACGTATTCTGTGGGAAATCCGCTCTCGCCTGCGATTCCTCAACGATGTGGGACTGCAGTACCTCACACTGGACCGCCTGGCATCGACTCTCTCAGGAGGTGAAACGCAACGGATACAACTGGCGACATCGCTGGGCTCGTCGCTTGTTGGAGCCCTGTACGTACTCGATGAACCTTCGATTGGGCTGCATCCACGCGATGCCCAGCGTCTGATTCAAATCCTTCTGCGGCTGCGCGATATTGGAAATACCGTGCTCGTCGTCGAACACGATGCGGAAATCATGCGATCTGCCGATCACATTCTGGACCTGGGGCCCGGCGCAGGTGAAAACGGTGGTCATCTGGTGTATCAGGGATCCATCGACGGATTGCGTCACAGCACCGGTTCGCTCACTGGCAAATACCTTTTCGGTGAACTCAGAGTGCCCATTCCCAAGGAGCGCCGCAAACCGACACCCAAGATCATCCGGCTAACCGGCGCATCGCGTCACAATCTGAAGAATGTGAGTATCGATATTCCTGTTGGTCTCATGACCTGCATCACCGGCGTTTCCGGCTCCGGAAAATCTACACTGGTACACGAGTGTCTTTATGAAGTACTGAAGGCCGCCTTGAGCAACGCGGAACCTGAACCTGGTGCCGGTCAGCTCGAGAGCGGAATGAAGTGGATTTCCGACGCCGTTCTTGTGGATCAGAGCCCGATTGGACGAACTCCGCGGTCCAACCCCGTAACTTACATCAAGGCCTTTGACCAGATCCGTGAAGTGTTCGCATCCACACGCGATGCTCAGGCCCGCGGTTACAATGCAGGAAGTTTTTCGTTCAACATTCCCGGCGGCCGCTGCGAGGTCTGCGAAGGCGATGGCACTGTCACGGTGGAGATGCAGTTCCTTGCCGATGTCGAGTTGATCTGCGAGGAATGCAAGGGCACTCGGTATAAAAGCGCCGTGCTGGAGATCTTGTTCAAGGGGAAGAACATCTACGAAGTGCTTCAAATGACGGTACGCGAGGCAGTGAGCTTTTTCTCAAGCGTTCCCAGAGTCACAAAAAAGCTTAAAGTGCTCGAAGAAGTGGGCCTGGGCTACCTTCGGCTCGGGCAATCCGCGACGACGTTATCGGGCGGGGAGGCACAGCGCATCAAGCTGGCGACCTTCATGTCCAGAGACGTGAGCCTCAAAACTCTGTTCATATTTGATGAGCCGACTACCGGCCTTCACTTCGACGATATCAACAAACTGCTCACCGCTTTTAAACGGCTGATCGAAGCCGGCGGTACCGTCCTGATCATTGAACACAATCTCGACGTCATCAAATCCGCGGACTGGGTCATTGACCTTGGCCCGGAAGGCGGCAGCGGTGGCGGCCATGTCGTGGCAGCCGGTACGCCGGATCAGATTGCGGCCAATGATCAGTCCCTGACCGGTAAGTTCCTTGCGCCAGTATTGAAGCCATAGCAGCTGCATGACCCGGGCTATAATAATCCCCAGGTCACCAGAGATGCGAAAGCGTTACAAGATCGTAACTATCGTTCTGTTCGTCGCATTCTGCAGCTATTCGATCGCACAATCGAAGGCGGAAGAGCAGCTCAAGAAGGAACGCTCAAACCTCACGCGGACAACGGATCCTGTCGGCCGCACGAAAATCCAAATCAAAATCTCGGATCTCCTGATCACACTGATGACCGATGCCGCTCGTGCCGGAGAAGACAAGAAAGCGGAACAGTATCTCAACGACTATTCCAACACGATCTCCGATGCTCACCTGACGATGATGAAGACAGGAAAGGATGCCCACAAACACCCAAATGGGTTCAAGGACCTTGAGATCTCATTGCGAAAACAACAAAGCCGGTTGTCGGATGCCGGGAAACTGATGGATATTGACAGTCGCGAAGCGGTCGACAAGGTTCGGAAGCAGGCCTCCGACATCAGCGACCAGCTTGTGAAGACCATGCTTCTGAAGGATTCCAATGCAGTCAAATAACAGCCGACTCGCAATCCGATTGCTTTGCCTCACTGCGACGGTGGCCACGCTTTGTTGTGTTACTTCAGCGCTGGCTACCCGCCCGGTGCCGATACCGTCGGCATCCCGGGAATACTTCATCGACGAGGAAATCGATTACCTTCGTGATGCCCAGGGCCTGGCGCAACGGGTACCTGCCCTTCTGAGACTTGCCAATATCCGGCTGGTGTCGCTTTCGATGAAGGAGAAGTCGAAAGAAGACAAGGAACTCGAGAGAAGAATCGCCGAAATTCATGACGAACTCAGCGGCAGGCCGCCCGCAAAACCGACGCCGGCGCCGGCGCCTAAGCCGGGAGAGAAACCCAGGGAGCCGACGAAGGACGTTTCACGCCCATACCTGAATGACCTCTCAAGAACGGAGCTTCTCCGCGGATATATTGAAGCGCTGGACGAGATCAAGACAGTCATTGACGACGGATATCGAGATAAACAGGACGTGCGCGGCGTTCTCGAACAATTCGAAAAATTCCTGAGGGAATCGAATCCGCTGCTACGACGATTCCAGTCTAAAAGTGACGATGAATTTCAGGCCATCCTGGATGCGAAATCCACGACCGAGGAGTCGCTCGACGATGCGCTCGACGCGTTAAAGACAGTACCGAAAACTGAAAAGAGTACCAGGCCATGAGAGCCCCCGCCGCTCATCTTGAGCCGATTTTCATAGAGGCGCATTCCGAACTCAAACCACGAACTCCGCTACCCACCGTTGCAATCGAATACTTCCCATTCGCAGGGCTGAATCACACCGCACAGTTCCGGGAGAACCACCTGAAAGTTCGTGTCAGTGATTTATTTGTCGATGCTCCGCAACCGGTCGTTCGCGCGCTGGCACTGATACTGCTGGGAAAACTGTATCGAAGGAAACTCCGGAGCGAAGTTCATGAGACCTATCGCGGCTTCATCCTCAGTGCGGATATTCAGGAACGTGCCCGCATCGCTCGTTGTGCAAGAGGCAGGATCCAATCGGGCAGGGGACCATCGGGTCGTTATGTGGACCTTGATGTGTGTTTCGACCGTCTGAACGGCAGGTACTTTGGCGGCAGCCTGGACAAACCCAGGATCACCTGGTCGGAAAGGAGATCGCGCCGCACTCTCGGAAGGTACGACGCAACGCGCCACTGCATTTACATCAGCAGAGTTTTTGATACTCCACGGGTCCCCACGTTTGTGGTGGAATACGTCATGTTCCACGAGATGCTGCATGTCAAACACCAGTCATGCATTCGGGGTTGCCGGATCCTGGTCCACACTCCTGAATTTCGCGCAGACGAGAAGACTTTTTCCGAATATCAAAATGCCAGACAGTGGCTGAAGACGATTTAGTATCCTCATAATCACCACGGACTCTTTTCCACATGTACGGCAGTGCCGTACCTGAAAACTTCGGTGAGGCCCCTGAAAGAGTTCAGCCGCGTCGGATCGTACGCCGACGCGGCAAAAAACTGGAACCACGCGTAAGGTAATCGGCCGTGATCGATTCTTGTGCAAAAATGGAAACCGAACGCTCCGGCATCGGGCAATTTGCCGACACAATTCCGCCATTTTTTTCCGTGTCAGGATCCTGTCAGGTAACCATTCTTCAACATGCTGGGACTTTCAACCTGTCGATCCACAGAACCTGTGGAAAACCCTGTGAAAAAGTCCAATTCGCAAACGATAAGCACCCTGCAAAGCTGGGGCTTAGAGCACTTTGCACCGTTTGCGGGCATGGTGGTGCCTGTTGAAAACTTTGCGGAAAACTTATGCGCTGGAGTCCAGCAATGACGGCTACTTTTCCGTGGTACGCCCATCAACACCAAACCTCTCGGGCGTATCCAAAGATCACGAGCCAACACTCAACACCGGCTGTGCATCCTGGAGGACGGCATGGCTGTAACCGACGTCCAACGTGGCGATTCGGCTATCGCTCTTCGGAGTTGCGCTCACAGTCCGGGTCGGAAGGTATACTGCCGTCTGAAACTCACCATCAGTCACGATCCTGGGCGAATTGAACGTGAGATTCGGCTCTGGTTACGGGATTGCGAGACTGAATACTATTTGGATTTCCGAACTTGCCTTGATTTGTCCGCAGTGGTCATTGCACAAGGACGCAACTACATCTCATGGTTTTGTGGAAAATGCGGCACCGAACTATTCCGCCGCTCTCTAAGAAGAAGACCTTTGGCAGCATACGGTCACCGAGGCGAGCACGGGATCGTCAACGGTACAGAGGCCGCATCAAGTGCCGCAATCGTGAGCGCCATGGCCCCTGCCGGCTCGTTTGGCGCTTAGACGAGTAGCAGGGGGCCCACCCGCTGCCCGCATCGCTGGAAAGCCTCAGGCTGCCAGTGGACTCTTCTTTTCCCCGATTCATCCATTCGGCTTTCGGAACACGAAATGAGAATTAATTGGAGCCTCTCCTACTTCCCTTTCAATCTCCGCCACCAATTCCGCGAGCCCCTGGCCCGTGACGGCGGAAACGCAAAGTTCATTGGACTGAACTACCGGCAGCGCATCTTCGGGATTAATCAGATCCATCTTGTTGTAGACAGTCAGCCGAGGGTGGTCTCCGGCACCGATGTCTTCAAGAACTTCCAGAACGACACGGCGCTTTTCCACACGATCCGGATCTGACGCGTCAATCACATGGAGTATCAGGTCGGCTTCCACGACTTCTTCAAGCGTCGCGCGGAATGCGGAAACGAGCTGGTGCGGCAGTTTGCGAATGAATCCGACTGTGTCGGAAATCAGCACCGGACGCTCTCCGCTGAGTTTGATTCTGCGAATCAGGGTATCCAGTGTCGAAAACAGACGGCTCGATACGAGGGTGTTTTCCTTTGACAATGCTGCAAACAGAGTCGATTTGCCGGCGTTTGTGTATCCGACCAGAGACACCAGCGGCAGCCGGTCCTTTTTCCGGCGTTCTCGATGAAGGCTTCGGTGCTTCCGGATTTGTTCGATTTCCCGCTTGAGGACGGCGATGCGTGTCCGAATGCCGCGGCGGTCCATTTCCAGTTTCGTTTCACCTGGACCACGTGTACCAATACCGCCGCCGAGACGTGACAGGTGGACCCTGGATCCGGAGAGCCGAGTCAACTGATAGTTGAGCAATGCCAATTCGACCTGCAGCTTGCCTTCCTTCGTGCGGGCGCGAGCTGCAAAAATGTCGAGGATGAGGCCGGTGCGATCCACGACACGGGCATTGATGGCTTCTTCGATATTGCGAGCCTGGCCGGGGGTCAGTTCATCGTCGACGATGACGACTTGAACGTCCTCCGCGAGGACGGAAAGGCGCAATTCTTCAATCTTTCCCTTGCCAATATAGGTTGCTGGATCCGGTCGCGTCCGATGTTGAATGGTTTCCGTAACAATACGGGCACCGGCAGAAATCGCAAGTTCGCGCAATTCCGGCATCGTTGCATCGTCCGTGCCGATTAAGATTGCAGCTTCTTTCTTCAACTCTTGTCCGCGGAAGGGGCTTGAGGACCTTGCGGAGCCAATGAGGCAGCGGGTCTGGCCGTGGTTACCGTCGAAATGGCGTGCTTGAAAATCAACTGTTCCTGGTTATTCGCCTCGAGCACGACCGAATACTTGTCGAATCCCTTTATCTTTCCCATGAGGCGAACTCCTCCGAGAAGGAAAATGGTGACGAGTATTTTGTCGCGACGCATTGTGTTGAGGTAGACATCCTGAATGCTTTGTACCGGCAGCTTATTCTCCATTGCCAATCTCCTTAAAAGGCCGTTGTCCGCTCGGACCAACGGGGAATTAAAAGTTGAATCCGTCGATGGACCTCTAACTTGATCTCTGGGTTGTCTCCAAATCCATCGAACCAAACAGTACCCGGCAGCTTCCGAAACCACGTCATCTGGCGTTTTGCATAACGCCTCGTGTCCCGCTGGATCATACCGATAGTCTCGTTCCATGTGCTACCGCTCTCTGCATTTTCCACAATATGGCGATAGCCGATTGCCCCCATTGGCTTGGCGGAAGGGCTCACACCCCTGTCGATCAGAGAATGCACTTCATCCACAAAACCGGACTCAAACATGCGACGTACCCGCTCATGAATACGCTGGACAGATGCTTCACGAGGCGGGTTCAATCCGATGGTATGGATATCATATCCAGACAAGGGCTGGCGAGGCTCAATGGCCAAATGTTCGGATAGAGTCTTTCCGGTCTCCAAACGGACTTCCAGCGCCCTGATGATTTTTGGCGAATCCCGCACCATAATTCGCGCGGCCGCAACGGGATCCAATTTTTGAAGAAGTCGATGCAGATATTCACGGCCATTACGCTCCGAAAGCAGTTCCAGCCGGGTTCTCAAATGAACGGATCGCTTCGGTCCTGCGAATAACCCTTCCGTCAACGCGCGGAGATAGAGTCCCGTTCCCCCGACAAGAACGGGAAGTCGCCCTCGCTGCCGCAGATCTTCCAGTACCGCGCGTGCCTCCCTCTGGTAATCTCCGGCGTTGAACTCTTCATCCGGCTCGCGAATATCGATCATGTGATGAGGAACGCGCCGGCGTTCTTCCACGCTCGGCTTTGCACTGCCGATATTCATATGGCGAAAGATTTGAACGGAATCGTAATTGACGATTTCACCATTGAAAGTTTCGGCGATGGAAAGCGCCAGATCGGATTTCCCACTCGCAGTGGGTCCAACAATGGCGATGATGGGATGTGGGGGGGTAGACGGCATGATTGATCCGGTCTAGGAGAAAACTCTCGTGTGGATGCAGTAGTAGCGCAACGAAATGCAGATTTGTCCGCTGTAGGCGCCTTCTATGACCGCGCGACCTTTGCAATGGAGCCGAACGTCAGGCGCACGGTCATAGACCATGCCTACGATGGATAGCGACCGCTGAGTCAGTTGGGTAAAGCCTTTGCCTTTCATCCGTGTCGATGCGCATACCTGCTCAATACGACTTTTTCAACTCGATACCCGTGTAGTACTTCTTGAGAATCTGATCGTACAGCGCGCCATCGAGCGCCATGCCATACGCTCCTATCTGACACATGCCCACCCCGTGCCCCCAACCCTGACCATAAAAAGACATGCCGATAAGTTCGCCTTTGGCATTTCGCTCTTCATCAAAGTAAAAGAGGCTGTCGCGAAGTCCCAGCATGGTACGCAGATTGAGCGCTCGCACGTTCACCTTACGGACGGAACCCGTAATTTCCGTACTCACAGGACGTTCGGATGGGCCACGTTCAATCACTCGCATACCACGAATCTCACCGAGATTGAGCGAACGGAATGCCGTTTCGATTTCCTGGCGCGTCTTATGAACCTGCCACTCCGCCAGCCTGGAGTAGCGATCCGCAGATGGATTCACCCAGTTCTTGCGATACACAATCATTTGAATGACACCGTCGACCGCTCGAAACTCGAATAGCTCGCCGCCAATCCATTCGCCTTCCTTCATTGCAGTACGTTCGTCGCCCATGCGAAAAAAATAGAGCGAATTCGGACTGACCTTGAAATCAATGATCTTTCCTCCGACATTCAGCTTCATGGTCTGGCCGTCCCATTGAGTCAGCACACCCTGCTGCCACTCAAAGGCGCTTTTCCTGTCAATCAACCGAAAAAGGACTTCCCGCAACACGGCTCTCCCGGTACCCGGAAGTATCCCCTGCTCCACCATGAATTCCAGATCGGAGCCCGGCTTTGCGTTCGGATAGAAGTTTGCGCGCAGCCACGTTGCGAGAGGACCAACTTCCAGAGATGGCGGTTCACCGGAGCCGGTCATGCCCAGGAACCTGCGAAGCTGCGTAAAGTTCGTGACACCTGCGGTGGCGAGAACCGCATCCTTGTAGTCAATGACCGATCGAGTCGAGATGAATTTCATCGGCTGCGGATGTTTGAATTCACACAGAACTGAAACCAGGTAAGGCAGTTTTTCCTGAAAGATATTTTCAGCTGCCTCGGTTCTTCCTCCGCAGGTGGAACTGTACAGAGCATTGATTGGTTGTCCGTTGTATGTGGCAACCATCCCGCGCGTCTCCCGAACAGCCTGGGTCGCCAGAACATCTTCGGTTCCTGCACCCATGTACACCTGGCATGCATCTGTATTGCAGATGTCGTAGCCTTCCTGTTTGGACTGGCCCATATTCTTGATGGCGTATGTCCGTGCCGCGACGGCCTGTGCCTTGAGCGCCTCCAACTGGCCGAATGTCGAGGGGCTCAGTTCATTGGGAACGACGCCGAGAAGATAGTCCTCGAGCGGTAGTTCATTCACGATCGTAAACGTATTGCGCGCGTTGCCGAAGACTTCGATGTAACCGCGATACGTTCGATCATCGAGTTGCAGCTTCGCCGTTGCGGACGGGGATATCCGAACATGCGTATTCAGGGGCAGCGCAATATAGCGTCCACCATCGAGTTCCACAACCATTCGATAACGAATGTCGTCCTTTCCGAGGACTCGCGAAAGAAGAGAATCGTCGATTGAAAGAACCGGCGTGAATCTGGCGCTACGTGCCGACAATTGTTGGACATTGAAGCTCTCGGCGGAACGAATCGTAAACGTACCGGCGCTCTGGCTCAGACCGATTCGAATGGTGGGCTCGGATTGCACGGATACGAAGCTGACCAGTAGTGTCGCCAGCAGCATCCCGCGTCGTATCAGGATAGTCATTCTACCGGGATATTGTAATAGAAGCCGAAGCGCAATTGGAGTTCATTGCCGCTGAAGCCGGCAGGAAGCCTTTGGAAGGGATTGGAAGAGTCGATCGCGGATTTCGCAGCGCCATCCAGAGCCCGCTCACCGGACTCGCTGATGATGTGGCAGTCCACGATGTCGCCGTTTTTCGTAATCGTGAAATCGATAATGACGCGGCCTCGCGAGCCAAATCGGGCCAGATCCGGAATAAACCAGTTGCTGCGAACTTTGTTAAGCACCTGATTCATGTAAGGTCCGAAATCATAGCCTTTCGTATCCGAAAGAATCTGGACTCCGCCATCTGCAGAAAAGTTCTGTCCGTTGGGAGCATTGGACCGTCCGGTTTTCGGTCCCATAGTTGCACCGGCGGTCCCACTGCGTTGAAGAGCGCGTCCGATTTGATCCGCATTGCGATTCGCCTGCTGCAGAAGGTTCGGCACGGTCATTGCATTCGGATTCGTGTTTGCCACCGTCGGCGGAACAGCTGAACTCGGTGGATTTGCCGGGTTGGGCGGTGCGGCTCCACGCGCGATCTGGGACGTCGAATCTCCTGGTGCGCCACCTTGCCGCTGCTGCTCGGCGGTGCTTCCCCGGGATGCCTGTACCTGACCATCCGGTTTCGCTCCCGGAGCCAGGATGTCGTCCGGAGCAATCGCACGAACGGGTGGAGGCGGGGGAGGTGGTGGAGGAGGTGGCGGCGGAGGCGCTGCCTCGGGCGGAGGCGTTTTAACCGCTGGCGGCTCCTGCAACGGTTTACTCTCCTCAACTTTCGGCTGGGGTACAGTTGCCGGCTTCGGAACTGGCTGCATCGAGAGCTCTGTGAGCTGCCGTCCGTCGATATCATTCCCTTGGATCCGGATGACTCGCTTGAAACTGGAATCAAATAAACCGGGCTCAAACGCGATAAATGCCACGAGCACGACGTGCACCAGTACGGAAATAATCAGCGTCTTTCCGCGCTTCGGAGGAATCTCGAGTTCGGGATCCTTTTCAAGTAGCATTGCCGTTAATTATAGCTACGAGCAATTTATGGACGGAGACCTAAATCAGAACGGATTCCGGCGTTAAAGTCCTACTTAGACCGTTGAGCGATCTGTTCGTTAATTTTCATCGCCAATTCGAGAGCCCGAAGGCCGTCTTCGCCGCCAACTATAGGACTGGTGCGGGTTCGAACGCAATGAACGAAAGATTCCAGCTCCAGTTTGAGCGGTTCGGCCGTTGGAGGTTCCAGTTTGCGCTCCGTTACGCGTCCCATACGCAGCGAAACCATGGATCCGGTTTGGGATGCGTAATCCACTGAAATGTAATCGCTGGGTTGAAAGAACCGCAGCTTTCGGACCTTTTCAAAACTGACCCGGCTGGCGGTGAAGTTGGCCACACACCCGTCTTCGAACTCGACTCGAGCATTGGCGATATCGGCCTTCTTGGACAAAACGGCGATGCCTACCGCTCGAACTTCGGAAACCGGTGAACGGACGAGACTCAATACGATATCGAGATCGTGGATCATGAGATCCAGAACCACATCGATATCCAGGCTGCGTGGTGTGAATACTGCCAGTCGATGTATCTCAAAAAATTGCGGCTGCGTCGCGACATCGATCGCTGCGCGGACAACGGGATTGAATCTCTCGACGTGACCGGCCTGCAGAATCCGTCCATTCCTGGCCGAGGCTTCAATCAGCAGCCTGGATTCTTCCAACGTCGATGTCATCGGTTTTTCGACCAGCACATCGATACCATTCTCGAGTAATTCGAGGCCAATGTTTCCATGTTCGCTGGTCGGGGCCGCCAGGCTGACGGCATCCACTTTTCCAAATAAATCCCGATAGTCGGTCAGGGCCTGGGCTCCATACGGCTTCGCGATGTCCGCAGCCCGGGATGGAAGAACATCAACGACAGCCGATAATTCCACGTCTGGGTTGCTTCCGGCCATTTCGCCATAGATTCGCGCGTGATGCTTCCCAAGATGTCCGACTCCGATCACGCCAATCCGAATTTTCGCCATTTCCGAATTTGTTCCTATTCCACAGCAACGATCGCGATATTTGCCGCATCTGCACGCTCAATCAGTTCGGCGCGATCAATCATCAGAGTCTTTCCGGCTTCGATGGACAAAGCGGTAACACCACAGCGGATCATGGTCTCGACGGTTCGCAGTCCGATCGTCGGAACATCGAACCGCAAATCCTGCTTAGGTTTCGCGAGTTTGACAATGCGAAGAGAACGCCCGTTCACGAGGGTGGCAGCGCGCTCCATGATAGCGTCTGTACCCTCCATTGCTTCCAGGGCCACGCAGGCGGAATCGGCGACAGCTACGGACTGGCCGACGTCGAGACGGCCGAGTTCCCGGGCCAGGGTGTATCCGTATTCCAGGTCACGTCGTTCATCGTCGGATGGGGCACGTTTCGACAATACGCCTGGTTCGGGAATCAGTGGGCGCAGGAATGCAATCGACTCCATCAGATGGATGCCTTCCTGTTCGAGGACACGCGCCACGGCGCCAATCAGGGAATCTGTGTTCTTCGTCGCGAGACTGGCCAGGAGTTGCATCATTTTCAGGTCGGGAATGCCGGAACTGAATATCTGCTTGTGCTTCACCTGTCCGGCCATAATCGCCGTCGTGATCCCTTCGACTTTGAATGTCTTGATGAGTTTTCCAAGCTGGCCGAGATTCAGCCAGTGCACGGTCTTTGCGTATTGCTCAATGTCCGGAGATGTCTCTTCCTTTACGGCGGCAACTACCATTTCGATGCCCTGACTGCGGGCGGCTTCAAGGATCAGAAATGGAAATTTCCCGTTGCCAGCGATCAGACCGATCCTATTTTGTAACGCCACGGGTCGATGTCTCGATGAATTCCAGCAGTACTTCGACTTCGGGCACGGAAGCCTGTTGCCGAATCGCTTCGACCGCCTGGGACGTATTGAGCTTCGACTGAAGCAACAGGCGAAATGCCGATTTGATATTGCGAATTTGATCGTCGGTAAATCCTTTTCGCTCCAGACCGATTGCGTTGACACCATAGGCCTGAGTGTTTCGATCACTGACGGTCTTGGAGTATGGCAGCACGTCCTTTGTAATCACCGAATATCCACCCACATAACCATAACGCCCAACACGGCAATACTGGTGCACTCCGGAAAATGCCCCAATTGTGGCGTGATCCTCAATCGTGACGTGACCCGCCAGAGTTGCCGCATTCGCCATGATGATGTGATTACCAACGATACAGTCATGAGCGATGTGCGCGGCGACCATCACAAAATTGTGGTCGCCGACACGAGTGTGCCCCCCGCCTCCTTTGGTGCCGCGATGGACATTCACGTATTCACGAAACTGATTGTTGGAACCGATCGTCAGGAAGGTGTCCTCGCCATGGAATTTCAAGTCCTGAGGCTGAACCCCAATGACGCAAAACGGAAAGAACCGATTGGAATTTCCAATGGTCGTGGGGCCCTCGATAACGATATGGGAATCCAGCTGGCAGTCATCGCCAATCGTCACCTTATCGCCTATACAGCAGAAAGGACCAATCGAAACTCTTGCGCCAATAACTGCTCTGGAAGAAACAATCGCTGTGGGATGAATCATTGGTCAATCACGGAAGTTCGCCGGCTAGGGCTTCTGGTTTATTGAAGAAAGCAATGTTGCTTCGGCGGCCAGTTCGCCCTCCACGAAAACCTGCCCCTTCATTTTCCAGACCAGTCCCTTGTGGCGAAGGACGTCCACCTCAATTCGCAGCTGGTCCCCGGGAACAATAGGCCGTCGAAAACGCGCCTCGTCGATACCAAGGAAGTAAACGAGAGTGTTATGCAAGGTCTCCGGTTTGCAGTGAAGCAGGCCCATGATGGCGCCTGCCTGCGCCATCGCTTCTATCGTGAGAACGCCTGGCATGACGGGAGCATCGGGAAAATGCCCGGTAAAGAACGGTTCATTGACGGAGACATTCTTCAGCGCAACCAGTCGCTTTTCGCCGTGGACTTCGATCACACGATCAATCAGCAGAAAAGGATATCGATGCGGAAGGATCCGCATGATTTCAGCGATACGCAGTTCCATCAAAGGTTACTTCGTTTTCGCGGGATTCTTGACGATGTCGGCATTGACGCGGCGGATAATTTCCGTTGTGATATCGACGACGTCGCTGGCGTAAAGCATATCTTCCGTCGCATTCACCACCACGGCCAGATTCAATTCCTTTGCGTAGACTTCCACAATTTTATGAACGCGATCTGCGATCGGTCGGAAGAGTTCTTCCTGCCTGTCGTCGAGTGAGCTTTGTGCGTTCTGCTGTTCGAGTTCGTATACTTTCTTTTCCTTTTCGATTTCCCTCATCAGCGTGTTCTTGGCGGCGTCAGTCATAGTCGGGCCAGCCTTGGTTAGTTGATCCTGAAGTTCGGTCACCTTCGCCTGGCTCTTGAGAAGTCCATCCTTCAGCTTTTGACCCTCGGCCGTGTAGACGCCTGCCGCCTTAACACCTTCATCGTTCTGGGAAACGGCGCGCTGGAAATTAATCATGCCAACGGCACTGGGCGACGGCGTCTGGGAAAACGCTGTTGCCGCGAGAAAGAGTGTAGCGGATAAAGCGCATCCAAATTGTTTCGTCAATCGTTTCATTAATGGCCTCTTAAAATGTTCTTCCAATCGAGAATTTCACGATCGTGCTCTTTTGTATCAGTGTAAATGGCAGGCCCGTCGTCGGGCCAAACGACGTATCGCTCAGCTTGAGCGGGTTGTATCCGAAGATCAACCGAAAGGGTACATTAAACATGGGCAAAACGACTCCGAGTTCCACACCGGTGCTGGCGCGAAATCCGGAATTGGTTCCGTTGAGAAACTTGGCGCCTTCCTGCGAAATCGATCCGTCCGGGTTCACAAAAGTCCGAGTCAATTCCTGCTTGCGCGTGACCCAGCTGTTGCCAATATCAAAAAATGGCGCAACGGTCACCGGTCCAATAATTCGAATTCGATATTCCAGATTCAGGACTCCCTGAGTGTCTCCACCGACGTAGGCGATATCGTCATAAGGGCGCGTCGTCGTACCGCCCGTTTCCGGATCGATGGCCGGCAAATTTCGCGTCACGAATGAAATCGGACTTAATGCCCGGTTTTCAAATCCGCGAATGTCGTATTCTCCACCAATCATGTACCGTTCGTAGAATGGTACCGTCAACCCATGAAATCCCTGCACATGAGACCCCATGAATCTCACGGCAAAAACATTTCGCCGCTTCGTGTGAGGCTTGTAGAAGCGAAACTCAAAAGCGGGCCGGAGCATATTGACGTTCCCACCCAGAGGCCCACCCGTAAATTCCATGGAAGCCGAATACGACCTGCCGCTGCTCGGAAAATTCGGATTGTCCACGGTGCTGTAAGTAAAGGACGGTGTTACTTTACGCGCACGAAAAGTGTTGAAGCCGGTGCCGACGGTCGAAGCGAAACTATCATTCGGCTGAGACATGACCGCCTGAAAATACGCCTCTGTCGCCGGGTTGATCGCCGACGTTTCGGAATTCGTGAACTGATAGGTAAGCCCCACGCGCGCAAACCGGTTGAATACTCGCAACGGATAGCTTGAATACACTGAAAAACCATTCTGGCGCTGGTCGTAGTTCAGCCGACTTTCCAGCCCCAACCCCTGAGGAAGATGGTTGGGATCGAGTCCGAACGAATCGCGGGCCTGATCGTAGTGAAACGTCGTGGCAGATACGGAAAAGCCCACAGCAATCGGCCGATCCCGGAAATACGGCTCCGTCATGCTGAGCACGAAGTTGGACTGCCGCGTCCCCGCCTGTACATCGGCCGAAATGGTTTCGCCATATCCGAGAAAATTGTTCGTGGAGTAATTCACACCAATGAAACTGCCCCCAATAGCGGATGCACCGCCGCTGAGGCCAATGGTATTCTTGCCCTTCTCGGACACCTTGATGTTCACATCCAGAGTGGACGGCTTATCGCCCGGCGCGGTAGGCGCGTTAGGCGCAGCTGTGTCATTGGGATCCACATGAGCATCTTCTTCCTTAATCTCGTCAAAGAAGCCAAGCTGGTTGATACGGAGAAGATCCGTCCGCAATCGCTGCGAGTCGAAAAGAGTTCCTTCCTGCAATCCGAGTTCGCGGCGAATCACTTTATCGCGAGTCGTCGTATTGCCGTAAAAGCTGATGCGCCGCACATAGTACTGCTTGCCCGTGTCGACGTTCAGTGTGAGACCGACGGTCTTCTTTTCTTCGTCGAATTCGAATGAAGGATCGGTAAAGAAATTGATGTATCCGGCCTGCCCATAGAATTTCTTCAGATTGTCAAAGCCTTTCCGAAGCTGGCCGTCACTGTACAAGTCACCTGGCTTGAAGCCGATGATTTGCTTAACCAGTACCTCCTCAACAGGAGTCTTCACACCAGTCACTTTCACAGAAGTGACCCGATACTGAGAGTTTTCCTCAACCTGAATGCCAACAAAGAGGCGGCTGACATCACGATTGGCAAACGGAATGGGAACTCCCCACGGCCACAACGGTTTCCAGAAGGGGAACGTGTGATAGATGTTTTCGGGTTTTGTTTCGACGGTCGGCTCCAGCACGTTGACACGCGCATAACCGTTGTCGGAGTAGAACATTCGGATGCGCGTGATATCGTCGCCGAGCTTCAGCGCATGGTAAGTGTCCTTGCCATTGAATGCGGTCAGGGGACTCGAAGGCTTCACCAGTTTCATCTGGCTTTTGAGCTTCTTTTCCGAAAACGCCTTGTTCCCGGTTATTTTGATCTCCTGAATGCGAATCTTGGGGCCTTCATTGATGTGAAAAGTCAGCGCTACAGAGCTTGCTGTCAGATCATCCTTGGTGACTTCGACTGTGGCGTCCTGATGGCCCTTTTCCGCAAGCAATACCTTGATCAAGGCAACCGCCCGGGAGACTACTGTCGGGTCATACTTCGTATCCCTGCCGAGACTGATTTTCTTTTCGTGAAGCTTGTCGTTGATGTCGGATTTCGTGTAGGTATTCAGCCCGATATATTCGATCTTATCGATGCGCTTTTTTTCGGTTACCTGGAAGACAATAACGATGCCCCCCTTCGTCCCGGGTTCTTCGTACACGGTTACGTCGTCGAACAAGCCACCGTTGAATGAATAAAGAGTTTTTACGTCCCGATCGATTGTCGTCTGGTCTTTGGTATCCCCTGCTTTTGTGCGGAGCTGATTCTTAATGGTAGCGGTTGGAAGTTTGTTTCCCCGGACGTCGACGGCCTCAATGGTATCGGGTTTTATTGTCTGCGCCGGCTGAGGATTTTGGACCGCCATCAGCATAGCCATTACCATCGGGACCATCTGGGACAGATGCATTTACGCCTCCAACATGGGGATTCTACTATAACAGGTGGGAATTAGACTCGGCTTCGGAGGGATTGTTAGGGGGGCTTTTGGCCCCCCCTTTTTCGATCACCTTTACATCGTCAGCGGAACGCCCACTTCTTCGCGGTCGGAAGGCCGGTACCAGAGCTGCGTACCTTCGAGATAGACCTCGACATTAGACAGCTCTTTTAATTGACCCTGGATCAGCGCTTCGGAAAGTGGATCTTCGATATAGCGTTGAATGGCGCGACGCAGCGGGCGCGCACCGTAGTTCTTGTCTTTGCACGCTTTCTCGAGAATCCATTGCTTGGCGTCTTCAGTGACCGAAACCGTCAGCCGTTTGTGGACCAGATTCTCGTTGAGCTGGGCGACCATCAAATCCACGATCTTGGCGAGATCCTCGTTCGTTAGGGAATTGAAGATAATCGTCTCATCCAGACGGTTGATGAATTCCGGATTGAACAACCGCTTCACTTCCTGCATTACGGCATCTTCCATTTTCTGCGCCGTACTCTCTTCGCTCGGGCCCTGGAAACCCAGGCTGGTGTGCTTGCTCAAATGGCGGGCACCGATGTTCGAAGTCATGATAATGATCGTGTTCTTGAAATCGATCGTGTTGCCAAGGCCATCGGTCAGATGACCGTCTTCAAAGACCTGCAGCAGGATGTTGTAAACATCCGGATGCGCCTTCTCGATTTCGTCCAGAAGAATCACAGAATAGGGGTTTCGCTTGACGCGTTCTGTCAGCTGGCCGCCTTCCTCATATCCCACATAGCCCGGAGGTGAACCAATCAGCTTCGACACGGAGTGCTTTTCCATAAACTCAGACATGTCAAAGCGAATTAACGACTTTTCACTGCCGAACAGGAATTGTGCCAACGACCGGGCCATTTCCGTTTTTCCGACGCCCGTAGGGCCAAGGAAAAGGAACGAGCCCGCCGGCCGGTTCGGGGATTTCAACCCGGCGCGTGACCTCCGTATGGCGCGAGCCAGTGCGCTGATGGCAGTCTCCTGGCTGACGATACGCTTATGCAGTTCGTCTTCGATACGGGACAACCGCTGCATTTCTTCTTCTTTGATCGCATTCACCGGAACGCCAGTCCATCGCGATACGACATCTTCGATATCGGCTTTTGTGACCACTCCCATACTGGAAGTCTCGCTGATATTGAACTTATCGCGAACGCTCCGGAGATTCTCGCGATGAAGCTGCTCTTCGTTCTTGTAGATTTCGGCTTTTTCGAAGTCCTTGTTGGCAATTGCGCCTTCAAGCCGCGCCAAGGTGAACTTCAGGCGACGCTGTATATCCATCATCTCTGACGGAAGTGTGGCCTGGCGAAGTTTTACGCGTGCTCCCGCCTCGTCGAGGAGGTCAATTGCTTTGTCCGGCAAAAATCGATCCGGGATGTAGCGGTTGGACAGATACACCGATGCTTCGATGGCTTCATCGGTATAACTCACCATGTGAAATTTTTCGTATCGCGGCTTTACGCCTTCGAGAATTTGAACTGCCTCGCTCTCGCTGGGCGCGCCCACCTTGACGGCTTGGAATCGACGCTCCAGGGATCGATCTTTCTCGATCGACTTGCGATACTCGCCCGGCGTCGTCGCTCCAATGCACTGAATTTCTCCCCGGGAAAGTGCCGGCTTCAGAATATTGGCCGCATCGAGGGAACCCTCAGCGGATCCCGCTCCCACCAGCGTGTGTAATTCGTCAATGAACACGATGGTATTGGGATTGTCGATCAGTTCTTTCATGATCGTCTTCAACCGTTCCTCAAACTGTCCGCGATACTTGGTACCAGCAACGATGAGGGAGAGGTCCAGCACCAGGATTCGCTTTTCGGCCAGAAAGGAAGGGACTTCGCTATCGACGATGCGTTGAGCGAGTCCTTCGACGATCGCGGTTTTTCCAACGCCAGGATCACCAATCAAAACAGGATTGTTTTTCGTCCGCCGGCACAGGATCTGAATGACACGGTCGATTTCCCCATCACGTCCGACAAGTGGATCGAGAATGCCGTCCATTGCAGCCTGAGTGAGGTCGCGCGAAAACTCGCTGAGCAGCGGAGTCTCCTTCGGCTTCACCACCTGCTGACGGTCTACCACGGCGCGGGAAAGTTCCTCGCGGATGGTATTTAAACGCAGTCCACGCTCCTGAAGGATCTCTGCCGCAACGCACTTCTCTTCACGGAGAATTCCGAGCAAAAGATGCTCGGTGCCGATATGGCGATGATTCAGTCGCTCTGCTTCTTCCGCGGCGTAAGCGAGAATCCGTTTGCACTCATTGGAAAGCGGCAGATCGATGGACGTCGACACCTTCTCACGAATAGTCGTCCGTCCTTCGATCTCCTTCCGAATGCTCTCGATCGACGAGGAATTGCGGAGAAACCGATTGGTCAGGTTCTTGTCTTCGCGGATAAGACCCAGCAACAGGTGTTCGGTCTCGATCGTGGTACTGCCGAACTGGCTGGCCTCGTAGCGGGCGAAGAATATGACGCGACGCGCTCTTTCCGTATATCTTTCAAACATAACTGTTTCTGATTCTAAATGCGTGGTCTACAACCGCGCAAGAGCGAAAACTCCTTCGTTAAGTTCCCAGACCTCATCACAAAGGCTGGCGATCTTCTCGTTATGTGTTGCGATCACGGAGGTTAATCCGCGTTCGACGTGTAATTCCCGGATCATTTCGAAAATAACCATACCAGTCCTATGGTCCAAATTCCCTGTTGGTTCGTCGGCCAGAAGCAGTTGGGGCTTGCCCACAAGCGCCCTGGCTATGGCTACGCGCTGCTGCTCACCACCGGAAATCTCACCAACCTGATGAGCAATCCGGTGACCTAACCCGACGCGCTCCAGGATCCGCACGGCCACCTGCTCCATGTCCTTATGGCCTTCAGCACGAATCATCATAGGCATCATCGCATTTTCCAAAACCGTAAACTCCGGAAGCAGGTGATGAAACTGAAAGACAAAACCAATATGGCTATTTCGAAAATGCGCAAGTTCCCGCGGATTCCAATTGAAGATATTCGTGCCGTTAAAGAGCACAGACCCCCTTGTTGGAGTATCCAATCCGCCAAGAAGGTGCAGCAAAGTACTCTTCCCTGCACCGGAGGGACCAATGACGCCAACCAGTTTCCCGCGCTCGATATGAACGTTCAGATTTTCGAAGACCGTCACCTGCGACGCCGGTGTCCTGTATACCTTTGCCAGGTCTTTGGCCTCGATCATCAATACCCCGTCTCCGTTATTCATAGCGGAGCGCTTCGACAGGCTGCAGATTCGCCGCGGCTGCAGAGGGGTAGAGTGTGGCAAGAAAGCTAATCAATATGGCCGCAGCAGCGATAATGACCGTGTCGAGGAAATTCGCTCGAAATGGGACGTACGAGATCGTGTATACATCGGCTGCCAGATGGATCAGATGATACTTGTCCGCAAAAAAACTGATGAGATGTCCTAGGACCACACCGAAGAAAGTTCCCAGGACCCCAATGGTTACGCCCTGCCATACAAATATCCTGCGAATCTGTTGAGCCGTAGCGCCCATCGACAGCAGAATTGCGATATCCCGGGTTTTCTCAAGGACCATCATGGTCAACATCGCTACGATATTGAGCGCAGCGACCAGCACAATCAGGCCAATCGTGAGAAACATCACGATTCTCTCGAGCTTTAGTGCATTCATAATGGATCGATTGAGTTCTTTCCAGTTGGTGGAATCGAATTGCTGCTTCCCCAGCTTCTCAACCACGGACGCCGCAATCTCGGGTGCACGATCCAAATCTTCGTCTCTCAACTTTCCATCGATCGACGGAACAACATCGGGGCCGATTGCCTTCAGCCATTGTGCTCGCGCCAAAGGGACATAAGCCCAGCTGTTGTCGAGATCGAAGAGTCCGGAAGAAAAAATTGCGACCAGCGTGAACCGGGAACTGCGCTGCTTCAACCCGGTTGGAGTGGAAACCGTTTCGGCGCTGATTACATCCACGTCATCTCCCACCTGGACACCGAGCGAATCCGCGAGACCCCTTCCAACAATAATGGAGTCTTCATTGAATTTGCCATAATCGCCCTGCACGATATTCCTGGCCAATGCGGACATCCGAGCCTCCGATTCCGGCAGCATTCCCTTTAGAAATACACCCTGAGGGCTCCTCGATCTTGCACCGATGAGCATCACGAATTCATAAACGGCCGGAGCCGCGGCAACAACGCCATCCATACTCTCAATCTTTTTTGTCATGTTGAGAAAGTCGGATATGTCCGCCCCATCCTTCGACTGAATCGTGATGTGAGGCTGAGCTCCGAGGAGTTTGTTTTGAAGGACGGTGCGAAATCCGGCATTGACGGCAATCGCAATCACCAGGGCGGCGACGCCCGCGGTGACTCCGATAATGGAAATCACCGTGATTATGGAAATGACGGCCTGCTTGCGTTTCGCTCTCAGATACCGGAGAGCAACCTGAAGTTCAAAGCTCATAGATTTTCTCAGCAGGATCAACCGAATCGGAGGAGATCGGCAAAATTCCGTTTGCCGGTTGATACCACTCTTCGCAGTCGGCTTCAAGGTGGCCTTCCTCCGAATTCTTTCCACACCAGCCACCTGAACGTTCTGCAACGTCGAGGCCTTGCGTACGCATAGAAAAGGCGGGATGCAGGTTCAAACTCACGGTCAATGGCCATTTTTGAACGCGAACATCCCCGAGCATCACTGTGCTTTCAGTTCCTTTCGAATGCTGTCCAGAATTCCATTGATGAACTGCGGTGAACCTTCTGCACTGAACCGCCTCGCGATTTCAATGGCCTCATTAATGATCACGGCCGCAGGCAAGTCCGCGCCTTCTCTCTCGGTCAGGAATTCGTACGTGGCCAGCCGCAATAGATTGCGATCCACTACTGCCATACGATCAAGACGCCAGTTGTCGGCATGCCGTTGAAGAATGACGTCGATTGTTTCGACCTGTTCAATGGCACCTGTAGCCAGGGCATTTGCGAACTCGACGACCTCGGCCGGCTCTGGAACTTCGAGTGTTTCCCAGAAGGTTTCGATAATCGAATCGATGGCATCGTGGGTAATATCCCACTGAAACAACATCTGCAGTGCGTACTCCCGGGATTTGCGTCGAAGGCCCATCGTGGCCGTCAGAATTGCTTCAGAAGATTCGCCATCTCAATAGCAGCCATGGCCGCTTCGAATCCCTTGTTGGTTTTGCCGGGTTCGGACCTGGCCATTGCCTGTTCATCGGTATTGACCGTGAGTACGCCAAAGCCGACGGGTGTGCCGGTCTCCATGGATGCCAGCGTTATTCCGTGACAGGCTTCCTGACTGATGTATTCGAAATGTGGTGTCTCACCGCGAATCACACAACCGATCGCGACAATGGCGTCGTATCGCCGGGATTTTGCCGCGCGCAAGACGGCAAGAGGAATTTCAAAAGCCCCAGGCACGCGAATGACGGTAACATTGCGCTCATCGCATCCTGCTGTCTTGAGGCCTTCGACCGCGCCCGTCATCAGCCGATCCACAATTTCCGGATTGAACCGGCTCGCCACAACGGCGAAATGCATTCCCACCGCTGTGGTCTTACCTTCCATTTCTGACATAGTCTCTTTTCTGAAGTCGCCGCTATCCGCCTGTGAAGTTATCCAGAGGAAGGATTTGGTTCACTCCCGCATGTACTCGGTTGCACGACAAAACCGGATGGCGTGTCTCCAGCGATTCTGACGTCGTTCCACGTTCGCATCCAATTCCAGGATGCACTCCCTGCATGCAGAATCTTACTGCCTGAGGGGCACGGACCATAATCTTCTTTGCCAGAACCTCTGAAGTGCATCGAAGTTCGGATGTCGGCAATACTTGATTTACGATCCGCATGCTTCTTCGACGGAATTTGGAAGCTGCCGGCCTGTTTAGTGGAATGGTTACATCAGAGACAGAGAAACGGCCGGAGTATGGGGTAGGTTCCGGTATTCGCCCCCGGTTTGCAGAATGCCGGTGATTGCTGTTATCGTCCGCAGGGTAGTATCGATTGATGAAGGAGAGGTCCGGATGAGAAACCTTATGACGACATCACTGATTTTCGCAATGCTGCTCACGGTTCCCGCCGCATTCGCACAGGAGAAACCAAAGTTGAATCCAGGGGTATACGCAAATTTTGAAACGTCGATGGGAAATTTTACGTGCGAGCTTTTTGAGAAGGACGCACCCATAACTGTTGCGAACTTTATCGGACTCGCCAGCGGCACAAAGGATTGGCGAGATCCCAAGTCAGGAGCCACAATGAAGGGCAAGCCTCTCTATGATGGCCTGATTTTTCACCGCATCATCGATGGGTTCATGATCCAGGGCGGCGATCCTGCAGGCAACGGAACGGGCGGCCCGGGATTTGCAATCAAAGATGAGATCAAACTAAAGCATGATAAAGCCGGAACCCTCGCGATGGCGAATGCCGGCCCCAATACCGCTGGCAGCCAGTTCTATGTGACGGTTGCGCCTCAACCCGGGCTGGATTCGGCGCGCGCATACACGGTGTTCGGTCAGGTCGTCAGTGGCCTGGACGTCGTACTGGCGATTGGCAAAGTCAGAACCGGAGCCGGTGACCGGCCCGTCACTCCTGTTGTCATCAAGAAGGTCTCGATTGAACGAGTGAAGTAAGAAAAAGGGCCAGACCGTCACACGCTTTTCTGAAGTCTGGCCCTTTTTTCTTACCTAACGGTTCATCATTTGTCGGACAAAATCGCCTGCATCGTATCCCGAAGAAATCACTTCGACACCAAGCTCACGTTCCACGTCTTTGATCGTGAGATCGTCCAGGAACAGGTAATCATCGCCGATCATCGACTCCGATGGCAGAACGACAAAATCGCCGTGAACGTTGCCCTTGAGCGCCCGAATGAAATCGCCTCCGGTCAGCAGGCCGGCGACGCCAATGCCTTTGCCCCAAAAACCGCTCTCGACAGGGACAACTTTCAAGTCCAGTGCAAGCTTGTCCACCGATTCCTTAAGGTAAGGAAAGAAGACTTTGCCGGTGCACACGGTGCCCTTCGTATATTGTTTTTTTCGTTTAGTGATCCGCAGTGCCGCATCGAATTGTGTTAGAAATGTCCGGACCATCCCCACGCCGTTTTCAATTTGAGGAAAATCCCGATAGTGACTCGCACGAGGAAGTTCCGCCCCGGCCATAATGTAGATCTCATCTCCAAGGTATACAAACGGCGTCCCCAGCTGTTTCTTAAATCTGCGCTGAATGGGTTCGATATGCGCGATCGTCGCGCGTGCAATGTCCGGTGTAAACGGCGTCAGCTGCGGCAAATTCTTCCGATGATCTGTCATGCCCAGCGGCACGATGGCCAGGGATGCGACTCCTGGATG
>Ga0070664_100000432_pt1 | contig 31391 bp, 29 predicted proteins | sample KBSC73metaG_FD_65863 | JGI IMG/M metagenome (GOLD analysis project Ga0070664, IMG submission 65863) | Corn rhizosphere microbial communities from Kellogg Biological Station, Michigan, USA - KBS C7-3 metaG | ecosystem: Host-associated > Plants > Roots > Rhizosphere > Soil ... | reverse complement strand
CGCATCGTGGTCTGGGGAAAGCTCGGCGAGCTCTGCGGCGAGTACCTGGCCAAGGGCCGCCAGTGCTACGTCGAGGGTCGCCTCCAGACCCGCGAGTGGACGGACAAGGAGAACCGCAAGAACTACACGACGGAGATCGTCGCCAGCAACGTCGTGTTCCTCGGCGGTCGTGGAGAGGGCGCCGGTGCCGGCCGCCCGCGGGCGAACGGTGCGAGCGACTTCGGTCCGCCGCCGCCCCAGATGGACGAGCTGAACCAGGCCGCCGGCGCGGCCGAGGACGACATCCCGTTCTGATCCATGGAACGTCCAGGTGCCGGGCCGGCGGTGGTCCTTCGCCGGCTCGGTCCCGGGGATGAGTCCGTCCTCGAGGTGCTGGCGCGGGACGACGTCGACTTCGATCTCGACGACAGCCACCGGCCGCACCGCCCGCTTCCGCCTGACGCGGCGCGCGCGCACCTGTCGGACCCGGACGTCCTGCACTGGGTGGCGTGGATCGGCAGCGAGGTGGTGGGGTTCCTCTTCTGTCTCGTGCTTCCGATGCGAAAGCAACCGTCGCGCGAGGTCCTGCTGTACGAGATCGGCGTCCGGAGCGGGTGGCGGCGTCGCGGCGTGGGCCGACAGCTGATCACCACCATGCGGGACTGGATGCGCGCCGGGGCGATCGACACCGCATGGGTCCTCGCCGGCAATCCTGAAGCCGAGCGCTTCTACGAGAGGTGTGGCTTCCGTCCAGGAATGGAGCCGGCCGCCTATCTCGAGCTGCACCTCTGATCTCGCTGATGCCCGCGTATCGCCGGCGCCTGGCGCAGTCAGCGTTGCCCTGCGTCGGAGCCACTCGACTTCTTCGGATCCCCTGCCGAAGCCACGAAGCGGCCGAGGACCCGGTTCCGGAACGCCTGCCACTGGAAGGGATCCATCCGTTCGGTCCCCGTTCTCTCCAGCCGGAAGCTGGTCCAGTCGTCCGAGTCGGGGCGGGCCGACTCGGCGCGGACGATGCGCCCATCGTCACGGGAGAACCAGGTCAGGACGCTGAAGTCCTTGCCGGCGAGGCGGAACTTCCGAGTCGCAAGGTCGCCCACGCGCTCCTCCCCGAGCGACTCGACCCGGATGGGCCCATAGTCGACGAGCGGCGGGGTGGCGCCCGGAACTGGATTGAAGCCGTTGAGCCCGATGATCGGTGGTGCCGATGCCTTGGAGAGGCAGCGAGGCGAGAGATTCGTGCTCTGCATGTCGAAGCCGTACGGATGCAGCGGTCGGCCGGATCCGCGGAGCGTGAGGGGAGGATTTCCCTCCCGGTGGAAGCTGAGGGTCCACCCGTCGTCGGACAGATCGGCCCACATCGACAGGGCCATGGCGCCGTCGCGCAGGTTCCATTGCTCGAAGTGCTGGGCGACGCAGCCGGTCGGATCGAGATCGGCGGTGACCTCCACCACCTCGGCCCGTCCCGGACCCCACTTGAGGACGTCGAGCCGCCTCGGTGAGGAGACATAGGCCGTGACCTGCCAGGGGTCGGAGCCGTCGAGATTGCTCTTCAGGTAGTGGTAGACGACGCCCGGGCGGAGCGTGGCGGGCGGCTCGGCCGAGAAGGCCGTGGTCCGGAAGAGGGCGACTGCGAGCAGGAGAAGCCGGCGCACGTCCACCTCGCGATCCCGACGCACCCGCGGTCATCGCCGGTGGGTCGCCGCAGGAGGGGACTTTCGCACGAGGACGGGCGAGCTTCCTGACGGACGGGTACATTGGGCCCTCCTCGCCTCCAGGGGGCCTCCATGTCCGTCTCCATGGCCATCGCGCTGGTGTCGCTGCTCGCCTCCGCTGCCCCATCAGCCGACCGGCAGGACGCCCTCGACTTCAACAACGGAGCCATCCTGATCGAGGAATCGGGGAGCTACGGCAGCGGCACCTCCTCCTGGGCCGCCTGGCGGCTCACCGACGGCAGCGAGACCGAGGGCTGGGCCTCGCCCCAGGGTAAGCCCGCCGCCTCCACGTTCGTCTGGGAGCTGGACTCCACGTGGCGCCTCGACACCCTCGGCCTCAGCACCCGGAACCTCCAGGAGGCTGGCTACCCGGGCGTCAGCGCCCGCAAGGTCGAGCTGTTCGTCGCGCCCGCCTCCGGTTCCTGGAAGAGCGTGGGCACGTTCGAGATCGGCAAGGAGGAGCGGAAGGAGTACCCGCTCCCGAAGGGAACCCAGGCCGCTCGAGTCAAGCTCGTGGTCCTCGCCAACCACGGCAACACCCAGTACACCGAGGTTTCCGAGGTCGATCTGTTCGGCGAGCGCACCGCCCCGGTGGTCAACCGCTCCATCGCCGGCGTGTACCAGACCAACTACGGTCCGATGCGCTTCATCCAGGAGGGCGACCGTGTCCTCGGGTGTTACGACTGGAACGGCGTGGGCTACGTCCTCGGCTCGGCGAACGGCCGGGTGGTGCAGGTCACCTGGTCCGAGCCGGAGCCGCACAGTCGCCAGGGGCTGGCAACCTTCTCCGTCGGGGCGGACGGGCGGCTCTGGGGCGTCTGGTACGAGAAGGGCGCGCTGGCCGGCACCTGGGAGGGGCCACGGACCACCGAGGACCGCGGGCCGAAGTGCGTGCCGGCGCGGAAGAACCAGGTGACCGAGGAGCTCCAGCGGAGCGGGAAGGCGGTGCTCTACGGCATCCGGTTCGCCACCGGCTCGGACCTTCCGCTCCCGGAATCCCGTCCTACCATCGACGAGCTCGCCTCGTCCCTGAAGGCGACCCCGGATCTGACGGTGGAGATCTCCGGGCACACCGACGACACCGCGAGCGCCCAGCACAACCTGGACCTGTCCAACCGCCGGGCGAGGAGCGTGGTCGCCGCCCTGGTGAAGTCTGGCCTTGCCGAGTCGAGGCTCCGGCCGAAGGGGTACGGGCTCACGCGGCCCGTCGCCGACAACGGGACGGCGCAGGGCCGGGCCCTGAACCGCCGCGTCGAGGTGTCGGTCCTGAAGTGAGGCCTCCGGAGGCCGCGCCTCCGCGACGCGACGCATCTCGCTGCTCATCCTGGGTACGGCAGCAGCCCGGCGTTGATGGCCTCCCACGCCGCACGCAGCGCGGCGAGGTCCTCGGGCCGCCGTCTTGCCAGATCCGCCTGCTCGCGCGCGTCGGCAGCCAGGTCATAGAGATGGTCGACGCCGTTGGCGAGACGGACGTACTTGAGGTCACCGCGACGCAGCGCACGCTGATCCTTCATGCGCCAGAACAGGTCACGCCGAGGCACGGGCTTGCCGTGCAGGAGGTGGTCCACGAGGCTGATACCGTCGAGCGGATAGCGAGGATCCGCCTTCGCGCCGGCGAGCTCGAGGAACGAGGCCGTCCAGTCCATCGTCACCACCGGCTGGTGATTGACCTGCCGGGTGCGCAGCCTGCCCTGCCAGCTGACGACGGTCGGGACGCGGATGCCGCCCTCCAGCACGTCGCCCTTGCGGCCCGACAACGGCCAGTTGTACGAGAACCGCTCTCCGCCGTTGTCGCTGGCGAAGAAGATGACCGTCTCTTCCAGCTGCCCGCTGCTCCGGAGGGCCGACAGGACCTTGCCGATCGACCTGTCGAGGTCCTCGACCATCGCCTGGTAAGTCTGTACCGAGCCGCCGTCGGTGTGGAACAGGACCCTTCGTTCACCGGCCTTGATCCGCGCCGTCAGACCGGCGCTCACGGCTTTGTCGCCGGGTCCCTCCCAGGGCCAATGCGGCGTCGTAAAGTTGAGGTTCAGCAGCCACCGATCGGAACGGCGCTGGCGAACGAAGAGCGCGGCCTTCTCGGCGAGGATCTCCGTGTAGTACCGAAGGTCCTGGTGCTCGACCTCACCCTCGTGAAGGTCGTACCGACCGTCGAGATCGAGCTTCGAGAAGTAGTCGATTGCACCGCTGAAGTTTCCGAAGAACTCGTCCCAGCCGACGCGTGTGGGGCTGAACCACGGCAAGTAGCCGCAGTGCCACTTGCCGATCATCGCCGTGTGGTATCCCGCGCTCCTGACCAGCGACGCGAGCGTCGGATGGTCGCGCGGGATTCCGTCGATCTCCGTCGGCGCCGCGATGGGCTCCGGCAGTCCACCAGCCAGACGGCCCGGATAGCGCCCCGTGTAGAGCCCGAAGCGCGTGGGCGAGCATACCGAGGAGGCCGCATACGCCTGGGTGAAGCGCACTCCCGACGCGGCAAGCCGGTCGAGATTCGGAGTGCGGATCGACGGAGCGGCGTAGCACGAGAGGTCGGCCCAGCCCAGGTCGTCGGCGAGGATGACGAGGAGGTTGGGACGACTCGCAGGCTTCGCCGTCGACCGCCTGGGCCCCAGGCCAGCGATGACCGCGGCCCCGGCCGCTCCGAGTAGCCCCGTGACGCGACGACGGGAGATCCCGCCTGCCTCCTCATCGAGCTCCGACGTGCGCTGCCCTCGCTCGCTCATCGTGCCGGGCCTCCTTCGAACCGCGGTCGAGGTGCGAGCAGGGTCGGCCTCGCCGGAGCAGCCGCGCAGCCTGAGGGATGCTGGGTCCGGATTCAACGCGTACGGGCCTCCTCCTTCCAGGAGGAGCGGGGCTGGAGTGGGGCCGAGCCCAGCCGGCCCTCAGGCACGCACCAGCCGCAGCCGCTGCTCGGCGACCTCGATCCGGACGTGCATGCCCCAGGCGAAGTCCAGCCGGTCGTCCTCGATTCCGTCCCCGAAGACGACCCCGCCGTCGTCCATCTCGGAAACGATCTCCAGCTGCCCCTGCCGGTCGATCAGCCCGCCGCCGAGGCTGGTGCCGGTCGAGATGCTGGGGAACGGCTCGCGGACGAAGAGCGCGAGCGCCCAGTCGGTGGGATTCGGGAGCTGGAGTGGATGGGCGCGCTCGCCGTTGATCGACTTCGCCCAGCCCGTCGCCCCGGTCCCGGTGGCCACGATGAGCCCGGAGGATGACTGCCGCTCCTCCCGGTTGCCGAGGCGGAGGCGGTAGCGCGCCGACTGGTGCGAGCGGTGGCCGACGAAGATCTCGTTGAGCGCCACCAGTGACTGGCCGTCGTCGAGGCGGGCGCTCACCATGGTCCGATTCTCGATTTCGGCGCGGCCCGCCGCCATCGCCGCGAGGAGCTTCTTCGCTCGTCCTGGCGGGTGAGGGACCAGGATGCCGTCGAACTGCTCGGCGTCGGGGTTGATGCCGAGCACCAGCTGGCCGTGGAGGTACTTGGCCAGGTTGGCCACCAGCCCGTCCTGCCCGGTGGCCACGATTAGGTCACCGGGCTCGAAGAGGAAGCGCGACAGGTCCGGGCGATTTACCCGCGCGCGGCGCCAGTCGGCCGGGATGGCCTGCGACACCGCGTCGAGAGCCGCCATCCAGCGGTCATGCCGCCGGCGGACGGCATCGAGCGTCTGTCCGCGCTGCTCGAGGAAGAACCGGACCTGAGGCTCGGTCCCATGCCGCGCGAGGAGCGCGGCGTACTCGCTGGCACGGGTGACGACCACGACTCTGGGGACCGGGGCGGCCATGGCTCACTCCCTTCCCAGATGGCTCGCTCCGGCCTCCAGCAACCGGGTCAGCGCGGGGGCGAGCGCCGGCTCGCCGAGGGTCAGATGCTCGATCTTCTCCAGCTTCCCGGCCAGGGCCTGCGCGGCGAGGGCCAGGAGTACCGGTGGCGGCATGTCACGCACCGCTTCCATCCGGGCCCTCTCCGCGGCCGTGCGCACTTCCTCGTGGGCTCGGAGCGCGGTGGCCTCCGCCTCGCCGCGCACGGTGACCCCGTGCGCCTTGGCCTCGGCCCGGAGCCGGAGCGTCTCGGCGGCGGCGTGCGACTCGATGCGCCCGCGCTCGGCCTTGCCCTCCGAGGCGATCCGCGAGGCGGTGGCCTCCTCCGTCGCCTCTCGCTGCGCGTTCAGGCCCTTCTGCGCGATCAGCTCTTCCTGACGCCGGGCGAGCTCCACCTGGGTCTGCAGCTCGTTCTCCTGGATGACCCGCTCCTTCTCCACCGCGTTGGCGCGGCGGGCGAAGGTGGCCTCGTCTCCCTGCTGCTGGATCAGCTCCCGCGCCGGTGCCTCCAGCGCCCGCTCCAGATCCGCGGAGGGCCGGATCGAGGAGATGCGGACCGACACCAGCTCCAGCCCGAGATCCTCCAGCGCCCGTTCCTCACGGAAGGCGAGCAGGATCTCGTGGCGGAGCGCGGGTGGACCCTCGGCGAGGGCGCGGCGCAGGGGGACGCTGGCCACCCATGCCCGGGCGCGCTGCTCGGCGATCTGCGAGAAGAGCAGCGACAGCTTCTCCAGTGGCTGCCGGAGGAGCACGCCGGTGTCGAGATCGATGGTGAAGTCGATCCGGTCGGCGAGCCGCCGCGGATCCTTCACCCGGAAGGTGATGACTCCCTGGGCGGTGACCTCCTGGTAGTCGCTGGAGCGGCTGCGGAAGGAGAACCCCATCTCCCGGTCGTCCACCGGGACCTCGGCGATGCTCGAGGCGTGGGGGAGGAAGAAGAATGCCTGCCCTCGCCCGGAGCGGCTGAGCGCGCCCCGGAGGTAGCGGAGGACGAACATGCTCGCGTCGGACCTGAGGTGGTGGACCGGTCCCCATCGACGAATCTGTGCCATGGCCCGGACTCCTCTCATCGGCTCGTTCAGATCGCGGACCGGCGTGTGAACCGATAGAGCTCCGCCGGGCGATGGTCGACGTCTTGCTGGCTCTCGCCGGTGGCCTCGAGCTGCCCCGAGGCGAGCATCCGGCGACGGAACGAGTCCTTGTTCAGTGGGCGGGCGAGGATGGTCTCGTGCACCCGCTGCAGCTGGAGGAGCGTGAAGCGCGGAGGAAGGAGCTGGAAGCCGATCGGCGCGTAGTCCAGCTTCCCCCGGATGCGCTTCACCGCCATCCCGAGGATGTCGGCGTGGTCGAAGGCGAGGGAGAGCACCGTCCCATCGGCCCGGCGAGCCTCGACCGGACCGCCGGTCTCGCCTTCCCAGGGGACGTCGAGCCGGGCGTGGAGCAGCGCCTCGGCGCCGGAGCTGGCCTCGAGCAGGCGTGAGCGATCGACCAGGGCGATGTACGCCACGCTGATCACCCGCGTCCGCGGGTCCCGGCCTGGATCGCCGAAGGTGTAGAGCTGCTCGAGGAAGACGCCGCTCAGCCTGCACTTGTGGGCGAGCACCCGCGCTGCGCCCGCGTCGAGAGGCTCACGAATTCCGACGAACCCGCCGGGGAGTGCGTACCGGCCGCGGTGCGGGTGCTCCGAGCGGTGGAGCAGCACCGTCCACAGCGCGCCTTCCGCCACCGAGAGCAGGGCCACGTCCACCGCCACCGAGGGCCGGTCGAAGCGGCTCGCGTCGTACGAGGCCAGGAAGCGGGCCTCCCCGTCGCTCGGTGGGTGTCGCCGTCGCCTGCCCATCCCCGGCCTCCCTTCGATGCTCGACGCATATATGCAGCGTGCATCGAACTCGTGCCACTCTTTCGGCGGCAGGGCCTGGCGGGGTGACGAAACGTCGGGAGCACGGCGCTAGGGTGTCGGAGTTCCTGGGAGGTGGCCGTGTCCGAGGTGGGGTCCGCGCTCGACGATCTGCTCCGGCTGCTCGACCTGGAGCCGCTGGAGGTGAACCTCTTCCGGGGCCAGTCCCGCGACCTTGGTGGGAAGGCGGTCTTCGGTGGGCAGGTCATCGGTCAGGCGCTGGTCGCGGGGAGCCGCACCGTCGAGGAGCGCCTGCCGCACTCCCTCCATGCCTACTTCCTGCGGCCCGGCGACAGGAACCGCCCCATCGTCTACGAGGTCGACCGGGTCCGGGACGGGAAGAGCTTCTCCGCGCGCCGGGTCCAGGCCCTCCAGGGTGGAGAGGCGCTCCTGAGCATGATCTGCTCCTTCCAGTCGCTCGAGCCGGGGTTCGAGCACCAGGCGCCGATGCCCGAGGTCCCGGCACCCGAATCGCTGCGCCCCCAGCAGGAGCTCGTTCGGGAGTGGCTCGCCGCCGTGCCGCAGGTCCCGGCGCGCATTCGCGAAGCGTTCGAGCGGCGCATTGCGGTGGAGTTCCGGCCGGTGGAGCCGCGCAATCCCCTGCTCCCCAGCGTGGACCCACCGAGACAGGCATACTGGGTGCGCGCCAACGGTCGGCTCCCCGATGAGCCCCTGCTCCACGCCTGCGTCCTGGCCTACGCGTCGGACTTCAGCCTGCTCGGCACAGCGCTCCGGCCTCACGGCATCTCCTGGCTCACCCCCGGGCTCGCCGTGGCCAGCATCGACCACGCCCTCTGGTTCCACCGGCCGTTCCGGGTGGACGACTGGCTCCTGTACTCGATGGACAGCCCCACCGCGCAGGGCGGGCGCGGGCTGTCTCGCGGTCAGTTCTTCGACCGGAGCGGCCGGCTGGTGGCGAGCGTGGCCCAAGAGAATCTGATGAGGCGGCTTCCGGGCCTGGTGCAGACTCCGGAGCGGTGAACGCGGTCCTGTGGAGCGTGGCGAGCGTCGTGCTGGTCAGCCTGGTGTCGCTGGTCGGCGCGCTGACGCTCGCCCTCGACGAGCAGCGGGTCCGGCGTCTCTCGACGGTCTTCATCGCGTTCGCGGTGGGCGCGCTGCTCGGCGACGCCTTCATCCACCTCTTGCCCGAGATCTTCACTCGGGAGGATCCGGCCCTCTCGCCGCTGGCGCGTTCGCTGCTGGTGCTCGCGGGAATCCTCCTGTTCTTCGTGGTGGAGAAGTTGCTCCGGCACACCCACCGCCCGCTCTACGCCCATTTCGACGGTGCACCGCCAGGTTCCCGACCAGAGCTGGCGGCGATCAGCATCCTCGGGGATGCGGTCCACAACTTCATCGACGGTGCGCTCATCGCCGCGAGCTACTTCGCCGGGCCCGGGCTCGGCATCAGCACCACGGTCGCGGTGATCCTGCACGAGATCCCGCAGGAGATGGCCGATTTCGGCATCCTGGTCCACTCCGGGCTGTCCGTCCGCAAGGCGCTTCTCCTCAACCTGGCCTCGTCCGCGGTCGCGCTCCTGGGGATGGCCGGGGTCCTCGTCGCGGGGACGCTGTTGCACGAGAGGGTCTCCGCCCTCCTGGTCCCGGTGACCGCGGGGGGCTTCGTCTACCTGGCGAGCGCCAACCTCATCCCCGAGCTGCAGCACGACCGGAGCTGGCCCGCGATCCTCGTCCAGAGCGCGCTCATCGCCGCCGGGATCGGGGTCATGGCGCTTCTCACCTTGCTCGAGTGAGTGCTCCCCGGCGCGTCGCCGCGCTAGGCTCCGTGGCGCCCATGGCCTCGCGATCCCCCAGACGCCGACCGGACTCCTCCGCGCGGCAGGCCCTCTCGCCGCGCAGCGACCTGCCGCGCGGCCTGCTCGGCCAGGACCGGAGCGGTCCGCGCCACCTGGTCCGGGAGATGAGCTGGGCCCAGTTCGACGGGGCGGTGCAGGCCATGGCCCGGGAGATCGCCGCGTCGTACACCTGTGACCTGGTGGTGGGCATCGCCCCGGGTGGCCTCTACGTGGGCTCGGCGCTGGCCAGCGCGCTGGGCAAGCCGTTCCACCCGGTGCGCATCCTGGGTCGGACCCGCGACCCGCTCACCGGGCGGATGCCGAAGCTGATGGCGATGCCCCGGGAGGTGAAGCGAGCGCGCATCCTCCTCGTGGACGACGTCATCGCCTCGGGGATGACCCTCCGTCGGGCCATCGACGACGCGCGCAAGGCAGGAGCGCGGCAGATCCGCACCGCCACCCTGCTCTCCAGGGACCAGGGCGCGTCCCCCGACTGGACGGTGCTGGTGATGGAAGGACCGCTGGTCTTCCCCTGGGACTACGGTCCGGTCACCGAGGACGGACGCTTCGACCTCGCGCCGGAGCCGGAGCCCGCGTCGCCGCGCGCCCGGTCACGGGCGTGATCATCGGCACCGCCGGCCACGTCGACCACGGCAAGACGTCGCTGGTCAAGGCGCTCACCGGGATCGACACCGACCGCCTTCCGGAGGAGAAGCGGCGGGGCATCACGCTCGAGCTCGGGTTCGCCCACCTCACCTTGCCGGACGGAACGGTGGCCGGAGTGGTCGACGTCCCGGGCCACGAGCGCTTCGTGAAGGCGATGGCCGCCGGCGCCGGCGGGGTCGACCTGGCCATCCTCGTCATCGCCGCGGACGAGGGCGTCATGCCCCAGACCCGCGAGCACCTCGACATCTGCCAGCTCCTCGGGGTCCGGGCCGGGGTCGTGGCTCTGACCAAGGCGGACCTCCTTCGCGGTCTGGGGGACGACTGGCGGGCGCTCCTCGATGCCGACCTGGCCACGCTTCTCGCGGGCAGCGTGCTGGAGAAGGCCGAGGTGGTGCCGGTCTCGGCGAAAACCGGCGAGGGGCTCGAGGCGCTTCGCGCCGCGCTGGGACGGGCGGCGGCCGAGGTGCAGCGCCGACCCGGCGACGGTCCACTCTTCCTGCCGGTGGACCGGGCGTTCACCATCAAGGGATTCGGCACGGTCGTGACCGGGACGCTCCTCTCCGGCACCGTCGAGCCCGAGGCCTCCGTGGCCCTGCTCCCTGGCCTGCCTGGCCCCTTCCGGGTTCGAGGGGTGCAGACCCACGGACAATCCGTCCCCCGGGGCTCGGCCGGACAGCGCACCGCCGTCAACCTGCCCGGGGTGGGGACCCAGGACGTGCGGCGGGGGATGGTACTGGTGCGCGCGGGCGAGCTCCCCGAGACGCGCTCGCTGGACGTGGAGCTCACCTTGCTTCCCGCCGCCGAGACGGCTCTCCCCCGCCGCCGCACGCTCCTGCTCCACCTGGGCACGGCGCAGGTGGAGGCGCGGCTCACCTTGATCGACCTGCCCGAGCTCGCGCCGGGAGAGACGGGCCTCGCGCAGCTGCGGCTCCAGGGTCCGGTGGCGGCGCTCCCCGGTCAGCGCTTCATCCTCCGCGGGGCGCGACCGCTGCCCGGGCGCGGGGCCACGCTCGCCGGCGGCCGGGTGCTCACCATCGGAGCGCCGCGCCGTCGGAGGGGCGCGGCCGAGCTGCTCGCCCCGATGCGGGGGGAGGACCTGGACGCGCGGCTGGTGTGGCTGGCGCGACAGTCCGGGTACCGCGGGCTGACCTCGGGCGAGCTCACGGTGCGCACCGCCAGCGCGGCGAAGACCGTGCAGCGCGCCCTGGAGGTGCTGAGCAGCAAGGGACAGGTGCTGCTGGTGGACCGCGAGCGCCGCCTGTACGTCGCGGGGGAGACCTTCACCGCGCTCCAGTCCCGTGCGCTCGCGCTGCTCCAGTCGTTCCACGACCGGGCGCCGCTGGAGGACGCGCTGCACCGCGAGGAGCTGCGGCAGCGGCTCTCGCCTGACCTGGACCCGCGGCTGCTCGGGCGGCTGGTGCAGACGCTGGTGGAGCGCGGTGCGGTGGAGAATGTCGGCGAGGGGCTGCGGCTGAAGGGAAGGGGACGGAGCCTCTCCCTGGACGAGGAGGCCGCGCGGACGAAGGCGGTGGCGGCCATCGCCGCCGGTGCGCTGGCGCCCCCGACGCTCGCCGAGATCGGCCGGATGCTCTCGCTTCCGGTGGACCGCGTGGCAGGGCTCCTCCAGGGTCCCCTCGCCGACCACTCGGTGGTGAAGGTGAGCGAGGAGCTGTGCTTCCACGGTTCGGCCATCGCCGAGCTCAAGCAGCGGCTCACCGCCCATCTCACCGAGCACCGGGAGATCACCACCCAGCAGTTCAAGGAGCTGGTCGGCGGAAGCCGGAAGTTCGTCATCCCGCTGTCCGAGTATTTCGACCGGGAGAAGGTCACGCTCCGGATCGGGGAGAAGCGGGTGCTCCGCCGCTCCTGACTCACCGGGGGCCACGCCCCCGGCAGCGGTGTCACACACACCTCGTCAGAGACCAGGAATTCCAGGAATCGCTGGTGTCAGACACCTTCGATTCACCTGAGAATTCGGCCGTCTGGAAGAAGGTGTTGCGCTTTCGCTAGAACTAACTTACCAGTCAGTTAGCATGGAGCGGACGCAGAGCCCTCGGCGCTGGGAGCGGCGGAAGGAGGCACGGCCAGCGGAGATCGTGGCCGCCGCGCTCCAGCTCTTCTCCGACCGCGGCTTCGCCGCCACCCGCCTCGAGGACGTGGCGACCGTCGCCGGAGTGAGCAAGGGAACCGTCTACCTCTACTTCGAGAGCAAGGAGCAGCTCTTCGAGGCGGTGGTCCGGGAGGCAGTCGCTCCCAACATCGACCGCGCCGAGGCCCTGGTCGCCTCCTTCGAGGGCCCGACGCCAGACCTGCTCCGCGCGCTCTTCGCCTTCCTCGCCGAGGTGCTGGAGACGCCCCTCACCGGGGTGATGAAGCTCATCGTCTCCGAGTCGGGGAACTTCCCGCAGCTGGCGCGGATGTACGCGGACCTCGTGCTCCGGCGCGCGTTCGCCCTGATGCGTCGCATCCTCGAGCGCGGCGTCGCCCGCGGCGAGTTCCGCCCGCTGGACCTGGACGCCAGCGTTCCCCTGGTGGTCGCCCCGGTCGTGCTCCTCGGCGTGTGGAAGCACTCCTTCGGCGTCCACACCGATCTGGTGCTCGATCGGCGCCGGGTCCTCGAGGCGCACTGCGAGAACTTGCTCCGTGGCCTGTCCGCGGAACCCGGAGGTCGGACATGAAGGCGCAGCTCATCCTCGCCGCCGTGCTGGTGCTCGCCGGATGCGGCCGACCCCAGGGCGTCTTCCACGGCTGGGCCGAGGCCGACGAGACCCGCGTCGCGCCGCTCACCACCGGGATCCTCACCCGCCTCGCCGTGGAGCGCGGACAGGTGATCGACGCCGGGACGGTGCTCTTCACCCAGGATGACGGCGCCGAGCGCGCCGCCCGTGACGAGGCCGCGGCCCGATTTGCCCAGTCCCAGGCCCAGCTCGCCAACCTCGAGGCCGGCGCCCGCGCCGCCGAGCTCGATGCCGCCCTGGCTCAGGTGCGCGAGGCGAGGAGCGCGCTCCAGCTGGCCCAGTCCGACCTCCGCCGCACCGAGCAGCTGGCCAGCGAGGGTGCCTCGACGGCGCAGCGCCTCGATCTGTCGCGCTCCAACGCCGAGCAGTCCGCGGCCCGGCTGCGTTCCGCCGAGGCCCGGCTCCGGACGCTCCAGATCCCGGTGGGGCGAATTCAGGAGATCGAGGCCCAGCGCGCCGCCACCGAGATGACCCGGGCCGCGCTCGCCTCCGCGGAGTGGAAGCTCGAGCAGCGCTCCGGGGTGGCACCCGCCTCGGGCCGGGTGCTGGACACCTTCTACCGGACCGGAGAGATGGTCCCCGCCGGCGCCGCGGTGCTGTCCCTGCTGCCCGAGGGCGCGCTGCGCGTCCGCTTCTTCGTCCCCGAGCCGCAGCTGTCGTCGGTGCCGATCGGCGCCCCGGTGCGTGTCACCTGCACCGGTTGCCCCGCCCCCCTCGATGCGCAGGTGAGCTTCGTGTCCCCCAAGCCCGAGTACACCCCGCCGGTGGTCTACGCCGGCGATGCCGTCAGCAAGCTCGTGTACCTGGTGGAGGCGCGCTCGGCCGCACTCCAGGGACTCCATCCGGGCCAGCCGCTCGACGTCAGGATGGCGCAGGGGCAACCGCGGGACGTCCAGGTGGCGAAATGACCTCCTCCGCTCCGCTGGCCATCGACGTGCGCGGGCTCAGGAAGTCCTTCGGGTCCCGAGCCGTGGTGCAGGGCCTCGACCTGCGCGTGGCCCGGGGCCAGATCTGCGGATTCCTCGGCGCCAACGGCAGCGGGAAGACCACCACCCTCCGGATGCTCTGCGGGCTGCTGACGCCCGACGCCGGCGAGGGCACCTGCCTCGGGCTCGACGTCCGGAAGGACGCGCCGCGCATCCGCCGCCGCGTCGGCTACATGACCCAGCGCTTCTCCTTCTACGAGGACCTCACCGTCCAGGAAAACCTCGACTTCGTCGCCCGCCTCTACGAGCTGCCCGACCGCCAGCAGCGGATCGAGGCGGTCCTGCAGCGCGCGGGCCTGAGCGACCGGCGCACCCAGCTCGCCGGAGAGCTCTCGGGCGGCTGGAAGCAGCGGCTGGCGCTGGCCGCGTGCGTGCTCCACGAGCCCGAGCTCCTGCTGCTGGACGAGCCGACGGCCGGCGTGGATCCGAAGGCCCGGCGCGAGTTCTGGGACCTCATCCACGTCCTGGCCACCGAGGGCATCACCGTCCTGGTCAGCACCCACTACATGGACGAGGCCGAGCGCTGTCACCGCATCGTGTACCTCTCCGGGGGCAAGCTGGTGGCAGAGGGCTCCGCGACCGAGGTGGTCTCCCGCTCGGGGCTGGTCACCTTCGTCGGCACCGGGGACGAGCAGCTCGCCGAGGCGGCGACCGCGCTCGAGCGAGCCCCCGGGGTCGAGTCGGTGGCGGTGTTCGGACAGACGCTCCGGGTGAGTGGTACTCGCCGCGAGGCGCTGGAGCAGGCACTCGCACCGTGGCGGGCCCGCCAGGGCATGACCTGGGTCGAGGAGCCTCCCTCGCTCGAGGACGTCTTCATCCATCTGCTCTCCGACCGGAGGTTTGCCGGGTGAACCTCTCCTTCCATCGCTTCGTCGCGGTCCTGCAGAAGGAGCTCATCCAGGCGCGCCGGGACCGCTTCACCCTCGCCCTGATGATGGGTATGCCGCTGGTGCAGCTGTTCCTGTTCGGCTTCGCCATCAACACCGACCCCAAGCACCTCCCCACAGCGCTGGTGATGGCCGACTCCTCGCGTCCAGCGCGGTCGCTGGTCGAGTCGATGCGCGCAACCGACTACTTCGACATCTCGCAGCCCGTCGCTCCGGAAGAGGCCGAGCGGGCCATGGCCCGGGGTGACGTGCTCTTCGTCCTCGAGGTGCCGGTGGACTTCGCCCGTCGCATGGAGCGGCGCGAGAGGCCGCCGGTCCTCCTCGCCGCCGACGCCACCGACCCCACCGCGGTGAGCAGCGCCTTCGCAGCGGCCTCCGGTGTTGGCCAGGGCCTCCTGGCGCGCGATCTGCCCGGCGCCACGCCTCCGACTCCCCCCTTCGAGTGGCGCGTCCACCGCCGCTACAACCCCGAGGGCATCACCGCCTACAACATCGTCCCCGGACTCATCGGGACGCTCCTGACCTTCACCCTCGTGGTCATTACCGCCCTCGCGGTCACCCGCGAGCGCGAGCGGGGCACGATGGAGAACCTCCTCGCCATGCCGGTGCGCCCGCTGGAGGTGATGCTGGGCAAGATCGTCCCCTACATCTTCCTCGGATACGTGCAGGTGGCGCTCATCCTCGCCGCGGCGGTGCTGGTGTTCCAGGTGCCGGTGCGCGGTTCGGTGCTCCTGCTCCTCCTGGGTCTGGGGCTGTTCATCGCCGCGAATCTCGCGGTGGGCTTCGCCTTCTCCACCCTGGCCAGAAACCAGCTGCAGGCGATGCAGATGGCGGTGTTCTTCATCCTCCCCTCCATCCTGCTCTCCGGCTTCATGTTCCCCTTCGCTGGCATGCCCCGCTGGGCGCGGGTCATCGGCGAGATGCTCCCTCTCACTCACGCCCTCCGGCTCATCCGCGGCATCCTCCTCAAGGGCAACGGCGCGCTCGACGCTCTGCCGCACCTCCTCCCCCTGATGCTCTTCTCGGTGGTGGTGGGCACCCTGGCGATTCGCGGCTACCGCCAGACGCTGGACTAGACTCCCCGGGAAGGAGCCCTCGCTGACCACCGCCGGTCCGGACGACACCTCTCTCGGTCGCCTCTCGGTCCTCGACTGGATCGGCGCGGCCATGGTGGCGCTCTCAGGCCTCGTGTCCCTGGCCCTGCCGCTGGCGGTCGCGCCGATGTTCCGCCGGCTGTCGGAATCGGTCGGAGCCGGCGCTCCCGGCGGGTTCGGCAGCGTGCTGCAAGGCTGGCTTCCGTTCGCCCTCGGCCTCGCCCCGCTCGCCCTCGTCGTCTACGCCCTGGCGGTCCGGCAGTCGGTCGCCCGCCGGCGCCTGTTCCTCGTGCTCGCCTTCATGCTCACCGTGCTGGCGGGTGGAGTCTTCCTGGTCGGCCTGTACGCCACTCTGTTCAGCATGGCCGGCGCGGCCAGCACCGCCTCCTGACCATGGCCGTGCGGGGGGTGTCAGCGGCCAGCATCGGCCTGTCAACATCCATGGAAATTTCCGCTCGTTGACAGCACGTGGTGCGTCACCCCGTTGTCAAAGGTAGGGGGATCCGTTATCTGCGCTCCCGGGTTCGCTTGGCTCTCTGAAGAGGTTCCCCCCCACCGCTTCAGACGAGAGAGAGCGAGCTCGTCGTAGAAGGCCTGTGGCCCGGCGTCCGTCGCGGATTGCCGGGCTGCTTCTTTTTCGGGGCGATGGTGGGGGTCAGCCGCCGCCGCTGGACCGTCGCCGGCCGCGGAGCGCCTCCGCCAGCTCGTCTGCCGCGGAGCGCCTCGCGGGCGCGGAGGTCTCCGGCGGGTCGGCCACCGGGGACGGGGGTCGCGGCGTCGGCGTCCCGGGCGTGAGCGCGGCAGCCTGGCTTCCCGAGGGCTGGATGCGGAAGCGGAGACGGTACTGCCGTTCACAGCGGGGGCCACAGAACCAGCCCGCCCCGGTCAGGAAGGTTCCGCCCGAGGCGCGGAGCTCGTCATCCGTGTTGCCGACGATGGTCGAGCGGCAGCCGGTGCAGTGCTGCCCGGTCGGCTCTTCCTGCTTCCGGGCTCGAGAGCGAATCCACTTCGCCAGCACGTGCGACCACTCCGACTCCCCGCTCCGCTGGAGAGAACGATGAAGCGTTCCGCTGCGCCCGACAAGCGAGTCACCCTGCTCCCGGAGACTTCACCCCCCGGGGCCTCGACGACCCTGGTCATCGACCCATCCCCGGAGACCTGAAATCGCGGACGTGAATCCACCCCGCCTCCTCCGGAACGGCCTCGCTCAGTCCCCCGCGTCAGGGGGGACGCCGACGACCGCGCCCCCGCGCGGACTCCGTCTCAGTCCCGACCCAGCCCTCGCGCGGCCGCTCGACGCACCTGGATGTCGGCATCGCCGAGCGCCGCACGCAGAGCCGCGCGGGCCTCGGCCGACTCGAGGTGAACCAGGGACTCGGCCGCGGCCCTCCGGACGTCGCGGTCCGGGTCACGGACCAGCGCGGCGAGACGCTTCGCCGCCGCCTCGTCGCGGGAGAACCCGCGAAGCGCCTCGGCGGCCGCGGTCCGGACATCGGCCTCGGCGTCGCGGGAGGCGTCCAGCAGCGCGGCCGGCGCCGTCCCCAGCCCCTCCAGCTCACCGAGCGCCTCCACCACCACCACCCGGACCTCGGGGACGGCGTCCTTCACCGCCCGGGAGAGCGCCGGGGCTGCGCGTGGGTCCTCGAGGCGGCCCAGCGCTCGCGCCGCGTCGGCCCGGATCTCCGGAACGGTGTCGGCGAGCGCCGAGGACAGGGCGGGCAGGGCACGTGCGTCCCCCATCGACGCCAGCGCGTGCAGCGCCGCCAGCCGGACCTCGGGAAGGGAATCACTCAGCGCCTTCCCCGCGACCTCGAGCGCCGCGGGGTCCTCCATCCGCGCGAGCGCCTGGAGCGCGGTGGCACGCACCTGGGAGCTGCGGTCCGTGGCGAGCCCGAGGAGAGCCGGCACTGCCCGTCGGTCCTCGATGTCGCCGAGGGCCGAGGCCACCGCCTCGCGGACGGAGGCGTCCGGATCCTCCCGCCGGGCGAGCAGCGCGTCGACCGCGGCGCCGTCCTCCGATTCCCCCAGCGCCTCGGCCGCGGCCCGTCGCACCGCGGGCTCGGGGTGCGCCAGGGCCCCCTTGAGCGCCGGGGTGTTCCGGGGATCCTCCGACTGGCCCAGCGCCCATGCCGCGGTCGAGGCCACCGCCGGCGTCCCGTCACGCAGGGCGGCCAGCAGCCCCTCGCGCCCCGCACCGTCTCCGTGAATCCCCAGCCCGTACGCGGCGGCTTCGCGGGTGGTCGCGGCGGCGGAGCGCAGGCCGGCGACGAGCTTGTTCAGGGCCTCGGGTGCCGGGCTGTCGCCGAGCCACGTCGCCGCTGCGCGCCGGACGCAGGGACGGGGATCGGCGAGCGCGTCGCCCAGGACGCCGATGACCGCCGGCGCCTTCACCGGGCCCCACCCCAGCTCGGGGAATGCCTCCTCCCCGACCAGCCGCTGGCGCGACGAGCTCCACCCGCCCTGGTGCAGCCGGTCCACCGCCAGGGTGCAGAGCCGGGCATCCCCGCCGCGCAGGGCCTCGAGCGCAGCGCGCATCTCGGGCTCGATAGGCCCGGGATGAGAGAGAGCGTGAAACCCGCGACGCTTGTGGTGATCGTGGGAGCGAGCGCGCGCCGGTCCGGCGCCGGCCACCGCGGCCAGCACCAGCATCGCCATCCAGGGGCGCATCAGTCCCTCTGACCGAGCGCCTGGGCGGCGGCACGGCGGACGGTGACGTCCTTGCTCTGCATCGCGGCGATGAGCGCCTGGAGCGCCGCGCCATCGCGGATGTCGGAGAGCGCCTCCACGGCCGCGCCGCGCACGTCCGGGTCGGCGTCCTCGATGAGCGCCTTGAGCTGGGGGACGGCCTTGGAGTCGTGGATCTCCCCCAGGGCCTCGGCGGCCTGCTGCCGGACCTCCGGGCTGGGGTCGCGCGTGGCATCGATCAGGCCCTGCGGAGCGGCCTTGAGCTCCAGCTGCCCGAGCCCTGCCGCGGCGGCGGCGCGGACGTCCGCGTTCTCGTCCTTCAGCGCGGTGATGAGGCCGTCCTGCGCTGCCGGGTCCTGGTAGCGGGCCAGAGCGTGGACCGCCCGGATCCGGACGTCGGCGCTCGGGTCCTTGACCAGCTTCGCGAGCGGGGCGAGGGCGCGCCGGTCCCCCCGCTGCGAGAGGCCCTCCATCGCGGTGAGGCGGACGCGGAGGTCGGAATCTCCGAGCAGCTTGATCAGCGGCTCGCCCGCTGCCGGCTCGTCGAAGGAGAGGAGCGCCTCGGCGGCCTCGCGGCGCACGGCCGGATGCGCATCGGCTGCGGCCTTGGTCAGGGCAGGAATGGCCTTCGGGTCCTCGAGACTCCCCAGCCCCTCCACCGCGGCCCGGCGAGTCTCGACGTTCGCGTCACCGACGAGGGCGGCGAGCGGCTCGAGAGCACGTGGATCCCCGAGCCGCCCGAGCGACTCCGCGGCGGCCTGCCGCACGCCGGGGTCGCCATCCTTCAGCGCGCCGATGAGCGCGTCGACGGTCTTGGGATCGGCCGTGGTGCGGCTCCCGCCGTGGCGACCGCTCCGGGCGTGCGCCCGGCGAATGGCATCGCGGGCCTGCCGCTGGGCGTCGCGGGCGATGCGCTGGGCGTCGCGGTGCATCCGGTCCAGGTCCGTGGGGGACGGCGGCTTCGGCGGAGCTGGCGGAGTCGGCGCGCGGGGGGCGGCGGGAGGCGCCGGCGCGGCGAGCGTGATGAGCGGCGCCGTCGTCCAGCTGCGGGGCGTTGCGGCCACCACCGGCGTCACCGGGGTGACCGGCGTCGCGGCCACCGTGGGGGTCACGGCGGTGATCGGAGCGGCGGCCACCACCGGCGTCGGCTCGGCGAACGCCACCACCGGGCGCGCCGAGGGAGCGGGAGCGAGGAGCTCCGCGCGGGGGCCGGGCTGCTCGAGGGTGCGGGGCCGGGGAGCGGGCTTGGTGCTGCGCTTCGAGGACGGAGGCGCAGGGTCGGGCGCAGGGGCCGGCGCGGTGCGCTTCGGCTGCGGCCCGGGCGGGGTGACGTGGGAGTCGGCGTCCGCTTCGACACTCCCACCTCCGGCCGAGTCGTCGCCGCCGCTCTCGAGCACCTCTCGATCGAGAGACTGGACGGCGATCACCGCGCGCGACTGGCTCCGGAGCACGCTTCCGTCCGCGGTCGGACCGGTGAGCGTCGATCGCCCACCGAGCGCGACCCGCTCGGGCGCGGCGCGGACGCCGGGCGCGAGGAAGACGGTCAGGAGCAGGAGCAGCGCCATCCCGCCGACGTGCCAGGGCCGGAGCCGCTCCACCTCGTCGGCGCCCCGCTCGAGAAGCCTGGTGACCCGGGCGAGCAGCTGACTGGGGTGCTCCGCCATCCCGGCGAGGGGCAGCGTGGTGGGGCGGCCATCGAGCCAGGCCGCGACCGAGGCCAGCCCACGGGCCACGTCGAGCCCCGAGCCGTTGCGCGCGGCCGCCCAGTCATCGCAGAGGTACTCCGCGACCTCCTGCATCCGCGCCCGGGCCAGGCGATTCAGGGGCTGGAAGAAGAAGAGTTGCTCGAGGACCGAGCCCATGACCAGCCATACCGGGTCGAGCCGGCGGAGATGGGCCAGCTCATGGGCGAGCACGCTGCGCTGCTGGCCGGCATCGAGCTCCAGGAGCGCCTCGGCGGGGAGGCAGATCTCCGACCATCCGAGCGCCACCGGGCTCTTCAGCCCCTCGGCGGTCGTGAGCCGGACCGGGCGGACGTGCCCGACGTCGCGGCAGAGTCCCTCCAGGCGGGCGCGGACCATCGGGTCCATCACCGGGGCGCGCTCGCCCAGGGCGGTGAGCAGCCGGGCCCGGAGCACGGCCAGCCGGAGCAGGAAGGCGCTGGCCACGACGGCCCAGCCCAGGAAGGCCAGCCCCGCGGGCGACAGGCGAGGCACGGCGAGGGTGTGAGGCTCGGGGAGCGCGGGGCTTCCGTTCGCGGCCAGGGGAAGCGCGGCGACGGGAGGAACCGCCGGCACGGGGGGCACGGGCGGCGCGGCGGGAGCGGCGGGCACCACGCTGGCGCTGGCCTCGGGCTCGGGGCGGACGCGCTGCGCGGTCGGGGGAGGCGCGTGGTGCTTCCGGACGATGGCGACTTGCGGCATCTCGGCGCTCGGGGGCGCGGGCGGGGCGGTCAGCTCGGGCAGCGCCGGTGCACGGAGCTCGGCGGTGCCTGCGAACGGGGTGAGCCCCGCGGCGAGCTGGAGCGTGGCAGTGACCAGCCCTCCGACGAGCGCGGTGCGCCAGGCGAGGTCACGCAGCCGGAGCGACCGGAGGAGCCCGGCTCGCTCGGCGAGCCACACGCCGCCGATGAGGACGGTGCTGTGGACGGCGTAGGTCAGGAGCCAGGCCACCCCGAGCGTGGCCAGGAGCGACAGGAGAGTCCCCACGATGCCGGCGCTCATCGGCCGCCTCGCTTTCCGCTGCGACCCTCGGCCTCGGCGATCAGCGTGCGCACCTTCTCCAGATCGCCCGGCCGGACGCTGCCCGCATCGAGGAGGTGCGTCATCAACGCCGCCACGTCACCCCCGAAGAGCAGGTCCGTGAGGCCGCTCACCATCGAGCGCCGGACCTCGCCCTCCGAGACGCGCGCCCGGTAGACGTATTGCCTGCCCTGGGAGGTGTGGCTCACAACCCCACGTTTTTCCAGGCGGCTGAGGAGGGTGGCGATGGTGGTGGGGGCCAGGTCCCGGGCCGGGCGGAGCGCCTCGGCGATCTCGGCGACGGTGGCCTCCCGCTTGTCCCAGAGAACGCGCAGGAGCGCGATCTGGAGGTCGGTCAGCTGGGTAGCGTCGGGCATGGGCTGCTCCTCGGCTTCGTCGACAGGTGTAATACTACTCTTGTAGACGAGTCAAGGGCAGGGTGATTGCGGTCGCTCTTCGTGGGGGGAATTCATCTCGTTCTGGACGGAGGCCGTGCGTTCGAGCAGCACCCGCCGCTCTCGTCTCGAGGTGCCCGCTCGAGGTTGCCTCTCGAGGTGCCAGACACCTCGTTACCGGAGCAGCACCGGCCGCTCTTGTCTTGAGGTGCCTCTCTAGGTGCCCCTCTCGAGGTGCCCTCTCGAGACACATCGTTACCGGCTCGAGGTGCGGCTCGAGATGGCTCAAGGTGCCTGGCTCGAGGTGCCAGACACCTCGTTACGGGCACCTCGTTACCGGAACGACGCCCGCCGTGGCTCAATGCGTCGGATCCTCGATCGGCGCGGTCGGTGCCCTTTCGAAGTGCCAGACGCCTCATTACCGAGACACCGACACCTCGTTCCTTCACGCCAGCGGCTCGTCGCGGGTGAACGAGGTGCGGACTGAGGCACCCGCCCCCTCGTTGCTGGAGAGTGGGGGACACTTCGTTAGCGAACACTCGGTACGTTCCCCTATCGGCCTCTCACACCGACTTGTTGGCCGGCGGGCGTGGCGCATCGGCGCCAAGAGCAGTTGCCCTGTCACCTGGCGTCTGCGACCGCCACGCGGGGCGGAACCCACCTCGGAGCGTGTGTCCACTCGTTGAGACCAGAGAACCGAGGAATGTCGTCATGCGCATCAACAGGATTCTTCTCGTCCTCGCAGTCACTGCGGTGTGTCTCGTCGCGACCGCCCGCTGCGGCGGCGACGACACGTCTGGGGGCCGGGTCACGGACGGGGGGATATCACTCCCGGACGGCGGCACGCCGCCGCCGCCTCCACCTATGCCGCCGATGCCGCCCTACGTGAACAGCCAGCCATCGGGTGAACGCCGCTAGGTCATCCTCTCCACGAGCGGCGTGGCGCAAGACGCTCGGGATGCGACCACGCTCGAGGACTGCTCGGTGCTGACGCGGCTGCCCAGGGAGCGACGAGGACCGAAGCAACGCTAGCGGCTCGCCTGCACGCTCTCGAGCATTGCCTCCATCGCCGGCGCGGCGTCGGCGAACGACTCCTCCGGCGCCTCGCAGCCGAGAACGACCCAGCTCTCCTCGAGCAGCACTGCCAGGGCGACCAACCGCTGCCGGATGCCCTCTCTCGTCCCCCGGTAGTCGAGCCGGTACGCCGGTCGACCGGTTGACTCGACGTCGCGGGATGCGAGGCGCTCGAAACGGTCGACCTGCGCCTTCGCCGAAGCGTCCATGGATGCCTTCATCGCGGCGACGGACAGGCCCTGGGCCTTGATCTCCGAGACCGTGACCTTCGCTCCCCCCGGGCCGGTCATCATCACCGGCATCGTCGGCAGCGGCGTGTCCTTCGTCGCGCTCCAGTCGCGCTCCGGCAACGAAAGCTCGATCCCCAGATGCGGGATCCGGAGGATGCGCCCATCGATTGCGGCGCTCGGGTGCGGTGCCGCGACACGGGGTCGCTCGATGGTGACACGTCGCGCCGGATAGTCGATGTGCAGGATTCCGGTTCCGAAGAAGTCGAAGCCCAGCACGCCGTCGATGGCTGTGCCAATTCTCGTCCCGAGCTCGCCCAGATCCATCACCATGCACGACACATCGCGGTCGACGAGCCCGGCAACGGACAACGACTCGACGCGAACGATCGTGAGTGCGACGTCGCCGCCGGCGCCGAACCCCGCCGACCTGTCCGCCGCCTTCAGCCCGAGCCGATCCGCGAACGCCTGGCCGAGAAGGGTGACACCCGCCCCGGTATCGAGGAGGAATCGTCCGGGGACGTCGTTGACGGCGACATCCACGAGGACGAGGTTCCCCTGCAGGGAGAATTGGCACGTCCCGCGATCCTGAAGCTGGGTCATGAGTGTCTCGTACGGTCGAAGACGCTCTGCGCGGGGCTCAGCCAGCCGGCGCGAAGATGCTCCGGTGCACGCGCCAGCTCCCGTCCTCGATCCGCTTGAGGATCCGCATGACGTGGAAGCGGCTCGAGGTCACCTCTCCGGTGCTGCGGTCCCGTTCGCTGCCCTCGATGTGGCCCCACTCGATGGCGGTGTCGCCGAACACCAGCGTCTCCTCGAACACCTCGCGGTAGTCCAGCACCTCGGTTCCACGCGCGGCCTGGGCCATCTTCTCGAGACCTCGGCGCAGCTCGGGCCCGCGCTTCACCGGGCCTCCGGGCGGCAGCGCGACCGCGTCCGGCGTCCACAGCTCGGCGAGGGCCTTCACGTCGTAAGCCTTGCTCGCCGCCTCGTCGCGGCGCCGCAGCGCCTCGATCCCCCGCATCGCCTCGTCCATCCCGGTCCTCCCCGTGGGCGAGCCGCCCATGCTCGCTCCGCGTGTCGCCGGCGCCGCTGATCGCACGCTCACCGTCCGAGGAAGACGCTCCCGCCGCGCGAGAGCCAGGTCCCGACGATGCCCGGGAGCACCCCCAGCACCACGACTGCCGCGGTGCTGAGCGCCAGCGCCAGCTCGGTGGCCAGGTTCCGCTCCGGCAGGGCACCCGCCTCCGGCGCCGGGCGCATGTACATGTAGACCACCACCCGCAGGTAGTAGTACGCGCCCACCGCGCTGGTGAGCACGCCCACGATCACCAGGCCCACCAGCCCGGCATCCACCGCGGCCTTGAAGATGACCAGCTTGGCCATGAAGCCGGCCATGGGCGGGATGCCGCCGAGGGAGAGCATGAACACCGCCATCGCCACCGCCCAGGCCGGCTTCCGCTGCGCCAGGCCGGCCAGCCGGTCCAGGTCCCAGGCGAAGCCGCGCACCTCGTCGTCCTTGCGCTCAAGCGCAGCCAGCACTCCGAAGGAGCCCACCGTGGTCACGGTGTAGGCCAGCAGGTAGAAGAGGATGCCCCGCAGCGCCGCCGCGGTGTCCGGCGTGGCGTCCGCGGCCAGCGCAGTGACGCCGAGCACCCCGCCCTTGGTCGTCCCGCTCCGCACGAACAGCGAGGCCACACCCACCAGGAGGTAACCGGCGTGGGCGATCGAGGAGTAGGCCAGCATCCGCTTCACGTTCCGCTGTGGGAGCGCGAGGAGGTTGCCGACGATCATGCTGAGGAACGCCAGGGTGGAGAAGCCGGTGAGCAGCGCGTCGCCGGGAATCCCGCGCCCCAGCACCAGGAACACCCGCACCATCGCCGCGAACGCCGCCGCCTTGATCGCGGCGCTCATCATCGCCGTCACCGGCGTTGGCGCGCCCTCGTAGACGTCCGGGGTCCACATGTGGAACGGAACCGCGGCGATCTTGAAGCCGAACCCGGTCCCGATGAGCGCCAGGCCGCAGTAGGCCACCGGCCGCCGGTCGAACAGGGTCGGATCGCTGAAGATGCGGGCCAGTTCCGCGCCCATCTCCGGCAGGAGCGTGCTGCGGGTCGCGCCGAAGAGGAGCGCCACCCCGTAGAGCAGCACCGCCGAGCTGAAGGCCCCCAGGATGAAGTACTTGAATCCCGCCTCGGCCGGCCGTGGTCCCCGGCGCAGGTACGCCGCCAGCGCGTAGGTGGCGACGCTCAGGATCTCCAGGGTGATGAAGAGGAGAATGAGCTCGTTGGACAGCACCAGAAGACTCATCCCCGCGCCAGCGAAGAGAAGCAGCGCGTAGAATTCCCCGCGCTCGGCGTGGCGCCCCCGGAGGAAGGCGGGCGCGAGCAGCACCGAGAGCCCCACCCCCACACAGATCACCAGCGAGACCAGGCTCCCGAACGGATCCAGCACCATGAAGCCGAGGAACACCTCCCTCGGTGCGGAGAAGACCGTGGCCGCCGCCACGACCGTCCCCAGCGCGGTGGTGACGACGGTCAGCAGCGGCTGGAAGCCTCGCGACGCCGAGGAGAGGAACACCTCGGAGAGCAGGACCACGCACGCCCCGGCGCAGAGGATCAGCGCGGGCCAGAGCGGCAAGAAGTCGGTGGCGGTCAGCGTGGGCAGGGTGAGCATGGGGGCCTAGCGCTGGGCGGACGAGCCGGCGGGCAGAGCCGCCACCGGCGGGGGGGAGGAGAGCGGGAGCACCGTCACCCGGGTGTCCTCGTCGCGCTGCTGCACGTCGAGGCCCACCTGGGCCCGGGCCAGGTACCGCCGGGTGGATGTCTCGAGCCGGTCGAGGAAGGGGCCGGGGAGCAACCCCATCACCAGCGCCATGACCACGAAGGGCAGGCTGGTGGCCAGCTCGCGGCCGTTCAGATCGCGGAGCCGGGCGTTCTCCACCTGCACCAGCGGGCCGAAGAAGACCCGCTGCACCATCCACAGCATGTACGAGGCGCCGAGGATGACCCCGGTGCTGGCCAGGACCGCCAGCCACATCGGCAGCTTCGTGGACTTGAAGGTCCCGAGCAGCACCAGGAACTCGCCGATGAACCCGTTGGTTCCCGGCACCGCGATGCTGGAGAAGGTGATGATCAGGAAGAACGCGGCGAAGATCGGCATGCTCCGGGCAATTCCGCCGAAGTCGATCAGGTTCCGGGTGTGTCGCCGCTCGTAGATCCAGCCGAAGAGCAGGAAGAGCGCCCCGGTGGAGACCCCATGGTTCAGCATCTGGTAGGCGCTGCCCGAGGCTCCCTCGGCGGTGAGAGCGAAGATGCCCAGCATGCAAAAGCCGAGGTGGCTGACGGAGCTGTAGGCGATCAGCCGTTTCACGTCACTCTGAGCGAGGCACATCATCGCCCCGTAGACGATGCCCACCACCGCCAGCACGGCGAAGGGGATCCGCATCTGCTGCGCGGCGACCGGGAACAGCGGGATGGCGTAGCGCCAGAACCCGAAGGTGCCCATCTTCAGCAGCACCCCGGCGAGGATGATCGATCCCGCCACCGGCGCCTCGGTGTGCGCGTCCGGAAGCCAGGTGTGCACCGGGAACATGGGCACCTTGATCGCGAAGGCCACCGCGAAGGCCAGGTACATCCAGGGCCCGTAGACGCCCAGGGCCTGGGCCAGCGGCGACATCGCGGCGCAGCTCGCAGCCTTGCCGGCGACGCACGCCGCCAGCTCGCGGTTGGCCCCGGAGAGCGAGTTGTAGAACGCCGCGTAGTCGAAGCTGCGGGAGCCGGCCGGCTGGGCGAGGAAGTACACCGCGAGGATCGCCACCAGCATCAGGAGCGAGCCGGCCAGGGTGTAGAGGAAGAACTTCATCGCCGCCTGGATGCGCTTCTCCGAGCCCCACATCCCGATGAGGAAGTACATCGGGATGAGCATCCCCTCGAAGAAGACGTAGAAGAGGATGAGGTCCAGAGAGGCGAACGCCCCGAGCATGGCGCTCTGGATCAGCAGCAGCGCGAGGTGGAAGCTCTTCACCCGGCTCTCGATGAACGACCAGCTGGAGAGCACCACCAGCGGGCCGAGAAACCCCGTCAACAGCATCAGCGATACCGCGAGCCCGTCGACGCCCACGTGGTAGCTGATGCCCAGGTCCACGATCCACGGCACGCGATGCTCGAGCTGGAACTCGGGCCCCTTCGGGTCGAACAGGGCGTAGAGCAGCACGGTCAGCCCGAAGTTGAAGAGCATCGACAGGAAGGTCCAGCCTCGGACCAGCCGCTTCTCGGTCTGGGGCAGCGCGGCGATGATCGCCCCCGAGATCAGCGGCTGGAAGATGGTGGCGGTGACGATCCAGGTGGTGAGCGTGGTCATCGGAGCACCCAGGTCAGCACCACGCCGATCGAGAAGAGCAGGCCCAACGCCATGACCGTCGCGTAGTTCTGGGTGTTGCCGGTCTGCGTGTAGCGGAGCCAGCCGCCCAGCCTGCGCAGGACCGCCGCCGTCCCACCGACCGCCACCCCGTCGATGAGCCCCGCGTCCACGATCTTGAACAGCCCCTTGGAGAGGACGGTGAAGGGCCGGAGGATCAGCAGGTCGTAGAGCTCATCCACGTAGAACTTGGCCCTCGCCCAGCGCCAGAAGAGCGCGATGGGCGCGGGGAGCGGCTTCCCGGCCCGTGCCGGCAACCACCAGCGGTAGACCAGCCACGCCGCCGCGCCGCCGACGAGCGCGACCGCCCAGGCGATCGCGTAGCCGAGCCACGGCGGGGACTCGACGTGCTTCACCGTTTCGTAGATCGAGGCGAAGCGATCGGCGAGGTTGAGCGCCGGCGCGAGATAGCCCTCCATCACCGCCACCTTCCGTCCGCCCGGGCCGGGGACCAGCTCCGGGAGGCCCCACACCACGCCGACCACCGAGAGGAAGGCGAGACACACCAGCACGAACACCATCCGGAAGCCGCTCTCGTGCGCGTGCGGCGTCCGGGCGTCCGCGGCGCGCTTCCCCTCGAAGGTCAGCGCGTACAGGCGGGTCATGTAGAACGCGGTACAGAGCGCTCCGAACAGGCCCAGCCAGTAGACGGTGTGCCCCACCCAGGGGTACCCGGCGAGCTCGGTGGTGTGTGCCCCGTGGAGGATGGCGTCCTTGGAGAAGAAGCCGCTCAGGGGGACGATCCCGGTGATGGCCAGGGTGGCGATCGCGAAGGTGGCCCAGGTCCAGGGCATCTCCTTGCGCAGCCCCCCGAGGCGGGTGATGTCGGTCTCGTCGCCGTTGCCGTGCATCACCGAGCCTGCGCCGAGGAAGAGGCAGGCCTTGAAGCAGGCGTGGGTGACGAGGTGCAGGGTCGCGGCCCAGAACACGCCCACGCCCACTCCCATGAACATGAACCCCAGCTGGGAGACGGTGGAGTAGGCGAGCACCTTCTTGATGTCGTTCTGGGCGAAGGCGATGAGCGCCGCCCAGATCGCCGTGGCCGCGCCGATCATCGCCACCCAGGCCATCGCCGTCGGTGAGAGCACCAGGAGGAAGCTGAGCCGGCAGAAGAGGTAGACGCCGGCGGTGACCATGGTCGCGGCATGGATCAGCGCCGAGACCGGCGTGGGTCCAGCCATCGCGTCCGGCAGCCACACGTACAGAGGAATCTGCGCGCTCTTGCCCGCCGCGCCGAGCAGCAGCAGGAGCAAGACCGCGGTCAGCACGTTCCCGAAGGTCTTGCCCTTCAGCGGCCCCTCGGTGCTGATGGTGGTCCCGAGGTTCATTCCCGGCCGGCCCTTCGCCGTCTCGGGGGGCATGCGGAGGGCCCATTCGCGGAGCACCTCGACGTTCAGCGGACCCTGGTCGTGCACCGTGGTCACCCAGGCCCGTGCCCGGCCGATGTCGGTGAAGTTGCTCCGGCCGAGCGCCGTCTCCCGGCCCATCTGCTCGGTGGCTCCGACCAGGAGCACCAGCAGGAACATCCCGATGAGGAAGGCGAAGTCACCGATGCGGTTGGTGATGAACGCCTTGCGTCCGGCCCAGGCCTTCTCCGTGTCGCGGTACCAGTAGCCAATCAGCAGGTAGCTGCAGAGGCCCACGCCCTCCCACCCCACGAAGAGGAGGACGAGGTTGTCGGCCATGACCAGGGTCAGCATCATGGCCACGAAGAGGTTCAGGTAGGCGAAGTAGCGCGGGTACCCGTCGTCGTGCTCCATGTACTCGGTGGAGTACAGGTGGATGAGGAAGCCGACGCCGGTGATGACCATCAGCATCGCCGCGGTCAGCCGGTCCACCAGGAAGCCGTAGTGCGCGCTGAAGTCCCCCGCCGAGAACCAGCGCCCCAGGTCCAGCCACAGTGCCCACCGCACCGGCACGCCGCTGGCCGGGGAGATGAACTGGGTGGACTGGGCCCCCACCGCCCACACCGTGAGGCAGGAAAGGACGAAGGAGGAGAACACCGTGAAGCAGGCCACGAAGTTGGTGTTCGCCCGCCCCATGAACTTCCCGAGCACGCCGCAGACCAGTGCGCCGAGGAGCGGAAGGGCGACGATCACCCAGAGAAGGTTGGCCAGGTTCTCCGGGTTGCCCCAGTAGGGATCGGTGAAGGGATTGACGATCGCGAGCATCGGTCGGTCAGAGCCTCATCGTCCGGATGTCGTCCACGTTCAGCGTCCCGCGGCTCCGGAACACGGCGATGATGATCGCCAGCCCGATCGCCGCCTCGGCCGCTGCCACGGCGATGACGAAGAGCGCCGGAAGATGGCCCACGTCCACGCCAGAGTCGCGGGCGAAGGCCAGGAAGGTGAGGTTGGAAGCGTTGAGCATCAGCTCGACGCACATGAAGACCACCAGCGCGTTGCGGCGGACCAGCACGCCGAACACGCCCAGGCTGAAGAGCAGGGCGGCCAGGAAGAGGTAGTGCTGCAGCGTGATGCCGTCCACGGCTTGCCCCCGTGTCAGACGCGCGATTTGGCGACCACGACCGCACCGACCATGGCCACCAGGAGGAGCAGTGACACCGCCTCGAACGGGGCGAGCCACTGGGTGTAGAGCTGTGCTCCGATCGACCGGAGCGTTCCGAAGCCGGCCGCCGCCGGTGCGGACACCGGAGCGAAGGGCCGCATCGCCACCACCAGCAGGGCGAACAGTGCGGCCGAGGCGATTCCCCCCACCACCCCGGGGAAGGTGACCTTCGCCGGACCCACCGATTCGCCGAGCGACAGGAGCATGATCACGAAGAGGAACAGCACCATGATCGCGCCGGCGTAGACCAATACCTGAAGGACCGCGATGGTGTGCGCGAGCAGCAGCGCGTAGATGGCCGCGAGGGAGAAGAAGGTCCCCACCAGGGACATCGCCGAGTAGATGGGGCTCCGAGCAGCGATGACCCCCGCGGCGGCGACCACGGTGAGGACGGCGAAGAGATAGAAGAGGAAGGTGGTCACGCGGTCATCGCTCCGTAGTGGCCCCAGGGCTTGTCGCCGAACGGGCACTTCCCGAGCCGGATGTGATCCTCGAATTCCTGCCGGAACTTCACCACGAAGCTGTGCACCGGGAGCGCAGCCGCGTCACCCAGGGCGCAGATGGTCTGCCCCAGCCCCATCGGCGGGTAGGGGGCGATGCCGTGGGCCACGTTGAGCAGCGTCTCGATGTCGCCCTCCTCGCCGCGCCCCTCCTCCAGCTTGCGGAGGATCCGGGTCATCCATGGCGTGCCCTCGCGGCAGGGCGTGCACTGGCCGCACGACTCCTCGGCGTAGAACCGGGAGACCCGCCACAGGCACCGCACCAGGCAGGTGGAGTCGTCCATGACGATGACCCCGCCCGAGCCGGCCATGTTCTGGATCTGCTTCAGCGCCTCGAACTCCAGAGGAACGTCCAGCTCGTCGGGGGTCATCACCGGTGCCGACGAGCCACCGGGGATGACCGCCTTCACCTTCCGGCCCGGGGGCATGCCCTGGCCGAAGTCCTGGCTCTCGATGAGCTCGCGGGCGGTGGTGCTGAGCATCACCTCGAACACGCCCGGGCGATTCACCGACCCGGAAAGGCACACCATCCGCGTGCCACCCGACTTCTCGGGCCCGAGCTTGGCGAACCACTCGGCGCCCTTCTGGAAGATGCTCGGCACGGCGGCGAGGGTCTCCACGTTGTTCACCACCGTGGGACAGCCGAAGAGCCCCACCACCGCCGGGAAGGGCGGCTTGAGCCGCGGCCAGCCCTTCTTGCCCTCGAGAGACTCGAGCATCCCGGTCTCTTCGCCGCAGATGTACGCCCCGGCCCCACGGACCACCCAGCAGTCGAGCGCGAAGTCACGACCGAGCACCTTCTTGCCGAAGATGCCCGCGCGGTACGCCTCGTCGATGGCCTTCTGGAGCCGCTCGGCCTGGAACCGGAACTCACCCCGCACGTAGATGTACGCGGTGTGCACCCCCAGGCCGAAGGAGGCGATGGCGATGCCCTCCAGTAGCATGTGCGGGTCGTTCTCCAGGATGTACCGGTCCTTGAACGTGCCGGGCTCGGACTCGTCGGCGTTCACCGCCAGGTACTTGGGCTTGGGGCTGTCCTTGGGGACGAAGCTCCACTTCATCCCGGTGGGGAAGCCGGCGCCGCCGCGGCCTCGAAGGTTGCTCTTCTTGACCTCGTCGATGATCTGGGCCGGCTGCATGCCCAGCACCTTCTCCAGGGCCGTGTAGCCGCCGGTGCTCTTGTAGACCTCGAGGGTCCAGGAGCTCGG
>Ga0070664_100000431_pt1 | contig 31412 bp, 20 predicted proteins | sample KBSC73metaG_FD_65863 | JGI IMG/M metagenome (GOLD analysis project Ga0070664, IMG submission 65863) | Corn rhizosphere microbial communities from Kellogg Biological Station, Michigan, USA - KBS C7-3 metaG | ecosystem: Host-associated > Plants > Roots > Rhizosphere > Soil ... | reverse complement strand
AGTTGTGAAATGTTATTCAGCCGGACATCCACGACACGCGCAGCGCCCGACATGCAAACCGCCTCAAAGAACCTTCGCGCTGTTTTTTTTGTGAATCCGATAGTGAAGATCTTCAAGGGTGCTCCACAAGTTCGCATCACGAGCTCGTCTGCCTGCGGGATCGAAGCAAATCTCCGGCTATTTGGGCTTGCCTGATTTCCTTTCGCCGATTTTGATAGGACCTCGCCCCTGGCGCATCGTATTCGGGCTCTTCTGAAGTGTCTGCCGGAGGACGTTGAGAAAAGTTTCCAGCACCGGCGACATTGCTTCGCCGATGTAGGCGATGCCCTGTTCGACGGTCACGGATGTTGCAATCGGTCGAAAAGCGATATCCGGCCAAAGCAATTGTGCATCAGGCGTCGTAAAGGCGACTCCAAGTCCGGCGCTGACCAGGGTGAGCCCACCGACCATGCTGTCCACTTCGTGAACAACTTTCAGCGTGAAGCCAGCTTCGCTGCACATGCCAGTAATGGTATCGTGCAATCCCGGCGTGACACGTCTCGGAAACAAAATGATGTGTTGATCGGCCAGTGAAGTCACTGGAACCTTCCGCAAACGTGCGAGCGGGTGACTCTTCGGCATGGCAATCCACAGCGGCTGTGCCCTGGTCTTTTCCAGGATGAGCCCCGTGTCATGGACGGGCAGACTCAGGAAACCAATATCAATGTGGCCCTCATGGAGCTCCTTCACCTGGGTTTCGGTGCTCATGTACTGTAATTCGATGTGTAAAGCCGGATGTTTCTTTCCCAGCAGGCGCAATGTCTCCACGAGGGCCTGATTGATATTGCCGGTGACGCCCACCGACAAGTGACCGATCTCGCCGCCACCGGCCTGCGATGCGACCTTTGATAAATGGTCAATGCGGCCCAACACCAGGTGCGCTTCATCGACGAGCCTTCGGCCCGCGTCCGTCAGGCGAACTTGCCGGTTGGTTCTCTCGAAAAGCTGCACCCCCAGCTCTTCCTCCAGCTGCCGAATCTGCTGGCTCAACGGAGGCTGGCTGATATTCAAACGCAATGCGGCACGGCCGAAATGCAGCTCATCCGCCAGTGCTACCAGGTACCGTAGGTGTCGAAATTCCATTGGAAGCGAAGACGATATCAGATATGGGAACACGCAGCCACCCACGATACTCCGAACGTCTCATAGAAATGTATTGGTGTTCGCCGTGGCGGACGAACTAAGGTTTGAGGACCTTTGGAGGAGGTTTGCCGTGGAACTGCGCCACTTGCGCTATCTGGTCGCTGTAGCCGAAGAGTTGCACTTCGGTCGTGCCGCACTGCGTTTGAATATCAGCCAGCCTCCGTTGAGCCAGCAGATTCGGCAACTCGAAGATGAACTCGGCGTTCAACTCTTTCAAAGAACGAAGCGGGTTGTACGTTTGACGGAGGCCGGAAAGCGCGTCGTTGATGAAGCCTATCAGGTGCTGGGACAGATGGATCATTTAGCACGAGTGGCGGCAAAGGCGGGCGAAGGCGAGATTGGTCATCTATCCGTCGGCGTTCCCGGAGGGGGCAGTGAGGTTCTTGTCGAGTCGCTGAAATACGTCGCCAGACGCTATCCTGACGTTCGCATTCAGCTGCAGTACATGACAACGGGGATGCAGATCGAGGCCTTGCGCGATGGACGCATCCACGCCGGATTTCTGAATTTACCGGTTCAAGAACCAGCGTTGACGCTCGAAACGGTTCGGAAGGAGCCACTCTGCATCGCGATGCCGAAGGGCCATCCGCTCACATGCTACCAAAGTGTTCCGATCAGCGAACTGAAAGGGCAGCGCGTGATTATGTTCCTGAGACGTGTGGCTCCGGGGTTGCACGACGAGATCACGACAATGTGCCGCGATGCCGGTTTCACCGTTAACGCGATCCATGAAACGGACAACGTTGTAGCGGGATTGACCCTGGTCAGCGCGGAACTTGGTATTTCGTTTTGCACGCCGAGTATTCGCCGTCTCTGGCCGGATCTGGTTTTTCGTCCAATCCGAAGTCCAGTGTTTGTGGAACAGGCAGTGGCGTATCGTCGCGACATTCAATCCCCGGTGCTCGAAATATTTCTTCGCGTGGTTCGGCAGATCGTTCGAAGAAAGAAGATGAGAGGCGCCTAATCGAGTTCGGATCGCTTGCGTCGCGGTCGCTTGCTACGATGTCGGCACTTTTACCGCGCGGCAGGCGTCGCCGGAAAATATGTGGCGATGCGATCGTTCAGTGTAAATTCCATGCCCAGCCCCGGGTACTGTTTCAGGACGTTCGTCCGCATTTCGGCCGCGTTCTTCGACTGCGCAACATTCGCGTCCCAATCGGCGATGTATTTTTTCATGAACTGGATGGCCGAGACATCATGTTTCGCCCCGGGTCCCTCGTGGCCGGGAATCACGACCTCCGGCTTCAGTGCGAGGATCTGGTCAATCGTTTTGCTCCAGTCTTCACGCGCCTTGTCGCGCTGCACTCCGAAGTAGACGTGGTCAAAAACAATGTCGCCGGTCACGACGGCCTTCAGGGAAGGGACGAACACATAGCTGTTGCCCGCGCCGTCGCTTCCGGGAACCGGCCCGGTCACTGGGAACTGTTCGCCTTCAAGCGTCAGGGAACCGGTTGTGAGTTCCTCCGGCAGTACCGGATCGGGGCCGGGAATATTATTGCCGTAAGTGGGCAGCCAGAAACGCTGACGTGCGGGCCATCCCGTTTTCACGGCAGCGACGGTCGCCGGCAGTGCGAGGATCTTCGCGTCGGGGAAGGCCTGCTTCAATACAGCGAGACCGAACAGGTGATCGGGGTGGGCGTGAGTTACATAGATTGCTGTGAGATTCTTCTTCGACTCCAGAATCTCGGCGGCGAGCTTGTGCGCTTCGCTGAGCGTGAACTGCGGATCGATCAGGAGCATGTCCTTTTCGCCCGAAATCATGGTCGAATTCACATCGTACCCATCGACGCCACGGCCCGTATGCACCGTCAGCTTGAAACGCGATTGCGCCAGCGCCCCGGATGCCGTCAACAGAACCAGGGCCATAAACCCGCAAACTCTAAAAACCCGGACAACCATGGGGCCTCCTCGAAGCTATTCTGCAGGGAACACGATAGAGGCGGCGTTTCCGCTTCGCCAATACTTTCCAATAAGATTTCTGGAATATGAGTGTTCCCGCCGATATGCGTTCTTCCGCTATTCGATGACGATCGCGGGTGAACCGGCGCATTTCATTTCCGTCAGTGCGGAATCACCCAGGGCATCACGTACGCATAAAACATCACGATCAAGCCGACCAGGCAAGCCAGCCCGATGCTGTGCCAGAAAACCGCTTTAAAGATCGCGGCTTCATTACCTTGCTGATGGGTGGCGGAACTCGACACCACGATCGATTGCGCGTCGATCATCTTGCCCATCACGCCGCCAGTCGAATTTGCCGCACCCATCAGAATTGGACTCAGGCCCAGTTGCTGCGCGGTGACTTTCTGCAGATTCCCAAACAAGGCATTCGATCCCGCATCGGTGCCGGTCAGCGCCACGCCGAGCCAGCCCAGCAATGTGCCGAAGAACGGAAACAGTGACCCGGTCCCCGTCAGACTGAGGCCCATAATCGTATCCATACCGCAATATCGCGTGACGTAGGCCAGGCCAACCATGAAACTGATTGCCAATAACGACGGCATCATTTGCACGACGGTGACTCTGAACAGATGAACCGTCTTCCGTAACGGCAGCCCTGCAAGAAACGCCGCGATAATGCCCCCAACGAAAACCACAGTGCCGGGGATCGCGATGAAATTCAAATTGACCGTTGCATCTTCGGGGGTCGGCCGCGGTGCGACAGGAGGCATCTTCAGCACGGCGTTGTGTAAGAAAGGCATCGGCGCTATCAAAGAACTAAAGTTCAAATGTTTGCTCACCGCCGGCAAGCCGGTAATGAAAATCAAGATCGAAGCGACGATGAAGGGCGACCAGCCTTTCAATACGGCCGCCGTCGAATGACGTTTACTCGAAGTGACCAATGCGCCCCGGACAGGGATCACGGTTGCGGGCTTCCAGAGCTTCAGAAATGCTACCGTCACCAGGAGAGAAAAGATGGCCGCAACAACGTCCACGAGTCCGATATCCTGAAAATTGGACCAATAGAATTGCATTCCTGCGAAGGACAACCCGCTGACGAGCAACGCCGGCCAGACCTGAAACGTTTCGCGCCATCCGACCATGCTGCGCACCAGCCAGAACGGCAGGATGAGGGAGAGCGGCGGCAGAATACGTCCGGCCATTGCACTGAATTGTGCTTCGGGTAAGCCTGTGACTCCGGAAAGCGCACGAATCGGATTTCCCACTCCACCCCATGCCACGGGCGCCGTGTTGGCAACCAGACACAGCGTCGCAGCAAGAAATGGGTCGAATCCCAGGCCGATTAAAAACGCTCCGGTTATGGCCACCGGCGCGCCGCCCCCGCCGGTACCTTCCAGAAAAGCGCCGAAGCAGAAGGCGATCAGCACAAGTTGCAGGCGCTTGTCCGAAGACAATCCCGCGATCGAATCCTTCATCACCTGAAACTGTCCCGTTTCGGTGGCGACGTTGTACAGAAAGATGGAGCCGACGACGATCCACGCGATGCGCATGACTCCGAAAATAAAGCCGTGTCCTGCCGCAGTCGCCACCAGCATCGGAGGCATCCGGAAGACGACCAACGCGAGGCCGACTGCTACCAGCAGCCCGCTTAATGCCGAAATCCAAACGCGCTTCTTCAACACCACGAGGACGAAAAAAAGCGTGAGCACTGGCAGGGCGGAGACTGTTGTCGAAAGGAACCGATTATTGAAAGGATCGTAGAGTTGTTGCCAGGTCATCTATTTGGGCGACCAGAACGGCTCACCGCCGCGAATCAGTTGAACGGGAACTTCCGGAGTGAAGGACTTGATCCACTGAGCCATTTCGAGCATTCCCTGTTCTTCGGAAATGGCATGACCGAGCATGATCCAGCCTTTCGTGATTCCCAGCGTCATCGCGTCGAGCACATATTCCGGGCTGTCGAAGGCTCCATCGGTTTCCTGCAGCTCGCCGCTGACAACAACGTCGACGTCGGGGCTGTTCACCGCCGGCGTCGCGTAACCAACACCGAGCTGGACGTGACGGACTTTTGCGTTGGGATTGCCAACCGCGCGAACCGCGCGTGCGCCGAGGCGTTTTTGAAAATCGGATGCCAGCGCGCCCAAAGTTGTTTCCGGAATGACAAAGTGATGAGACTCAGCCGCCGTTTCGTATTTTTTATCGAGGCCCAGCGCGCGCGCCAATCCGACATAGGTGAAGTCCGGGCGCTGCGAATGCATGTGATCATGAATTCGGAAAATCACGAGGTTGTGTTGCTTCATGAAGTCGACCTTTACTTTATACAAAGGGTCGGCGCTGACAATCGAGATGTCATCGCGATCGTTCCACCAGGTGTCTTCATGCGGTATGAGAAAGTTGCATCCCGATTCAACCGCGCGTTTCATGACATCGAGGTTACAGAACATCGCCGTCGCGATGCCTCGCACTTCGGTATCCGGGCCGCCGTATTTAAACGTGTCTCTGTAGGTCGTGTCGCGCCAGGGGATGCCGAGATTGGATTTGACGCGGGAAACGACTTCGCCTGCGGTAAGAGGGGCCATCACGCAGGTCTCCAATACGGATCGTCCACGGGAATCCACGTCGTGCGAATTTCAGGCACGATATCCTTGAGCCACTTTGCGCACTCATTCATGCCCGGATTCTCGGAAACGACACGGCCGAGCAGGACAAGGCTCTTGCGTTCACCGGCACTGACCTGATCTCTTGCGAGTTCCACTGTTTCCCACTCTCGAACTTCACCGGCGATGATGACATCCACGGAAGGGAACAGGCCGAGCGCAGTCTGCACAGGCGTCGTGCCGGGTAGCAGTCCGATTTTCGTAACGGTAAGTTTGGGATCACCGACAACGCGAATTCCACCACGGCTATCGAGTTTCTTTTTCAAATCGGCAACGAGCGCTTCTAAAGTGGTACGCGATATGTCGATGCGCCGCGGGTCGTCCTTTGCGCGCAGTTTGCCCCACCCGAGAGTATCGGCGAGGCCGATGGTGAGGGGATCCGGTATGCGTTGCCGCCAGTGATCGTTGAAGCGCCAGACGACAAGCTGGTTCTTCCGGATGAACTCGTCCTTCGCCGTGAAGATGGGATCGGGAGCGGCGGGAGTTCCGCGTCGTCCACCGGACGGGGCGGCGGTATCGGATCTCGAATAAAATGTCGGCTCGCAGGTGATGACGAAATTGGCGCCAGCCTTCACTGCCTGCTTCAGGACATCCAGCGTTGCCATCGCACTGGTCGCAATTCCTTTTACAGGCGTCATCGGATCGCCCGCTTTAAATGTGTCGACGCCATCTGCTTTCCACTCGATGCCGAGTTTCTGCTTCAGGCGGTCGACGACTTCCTGTGCTGTCGCCGCCGGGGCCGATAGAAGAACGGCGGGAACCGCAAAAGGGAAGGCTGTCGTCAGCGCAACGAATTCACGACGTGAAATGGTTTTCATAATCAACGGATTCTGCAGAAAGACTCCGAAGTCTTCGGGGAAATGTTCATTGAACTATAAACATTTCCCCATTTCCTCGATTCCCCCTTTTCCCTCAGAAATTAAAACGGAGCTGACCCTGGAGCGAGCGCTCTCCGGTCTTCGCTGTATTCGCCGTAATCTGGCCAAACGTGTTTGCTGCAAACGACGGAGGAACAGGAGTCGGATGATTGAGAACGTTTTCGGTATCGATTCGGATCTGGAGAGTTTTCGATTCGCTAATTTTGAAGTTCTTGCTGGCACTCATATCCAGAGTCCAGTTTCCAAAATACGCGAAATTCCCGAAGCCCAGGTTGCCCACCTCTCCCGGCCTGGCATACTTCAGCATGAGTTCCCCAGGAGTGCCGTCCGGATTGCGTTTGGCCAGCGCGGAAAGGGTACACACATTCGTTGCCTGAAGATTTGTCCCCATCTTATCGCCCGGCGTGACCAGTGAAGCATCCAGGCACTGCGGATCTGTTGTACCGATAAAAGTGTCTCCATACAGCGAACCCGTGTTGCCGTTCCATTGTAAATTGGCTTTCGGGAGAGTCCAGTTGTTGCTGGCGATCGTATATCCGGGGTTTCCGTAGTAGTGGGAAGTGTTTGGCAACGCGGATGTCCGGATGGCGCTTGCGGCATTCAGGATAAAGCTGGTCTGCCACCGTTCGATTGCTCGTGCAACCCAGCCGGAACTGTTGGGCAGGATCAGCTTGTTGGGTCCGATCGGCAGTTCGATGGTCCCGTTGGTCCGGATGGAATGCGGACTGCTCGCCTGAGCGAAATAATTCAATTGACGGTTGGTCGGATCGACATAGTTTCCCTGGCCTCCGGGAACGTTCAGCCCCATCGTCTTGGACCAGACCCAGGTCGCCTGAAGGCTCACACCTTGTATCGGGCGGGCGGTCACCTGCGTCTGAAGGGAATGATAGTAGCTGTAGTTCCAATTGGAGTGGTAGGTGATGCCGCTGAACTGCGAGTTGGTAATCAAATAATCTTCCGAAAAGCAACGCAGCGGATTGGAGTTGGAAGCGTTGAATCCCGGAACAAACGAGACTACGGGGGCTCCACTCCCCGTCGTTATAGTCTGCTGTACGTAAGAGGCGCCGTTCCCCATGCGATCGCAGCCATTCCTGACAACTCTTTGGGCCGGACCTGGATGACCCGTGGTGGTGAAGTAGCCGGCTCCGGTACTGGGGTCTGTGGGAAGCGGTTGCAAACCAGCCGGAGCGAACGTCGGAACTGTCGTGACCAGGCTATTCGCAACGGCATTAAAGTCACCATTGGCCAGGTTTGCCTGAAAGGTGGGACTGCGACGCAGATGCTGGGCGCCGCTCTGATAGACATTGTTCACGACTGTTCCCACTGCTCCAAATCCCGATATCGTGTTGTTGGGATTCAACCCCGCCATCAGTTGATCTAACAATACGGGATCTCCGTTCACGTCGCAGGGATTGATGCCGGCGTCGGTGTAGGACTTGTACCCCGCCGCATTTGCTGTGCAGGTTCCGGCTCGCGCATCCAGCAGCGCCTGCATGAATTCCGCATTGTGATAGACGTTCGGAAGGTCCAGGTTCACGCCGCTGTCCAGCCTCCGGCCCAGCGTCCCGGTGTACCGCAGATCGAGAGTGAGTTGCCGGTTGACCACGCGCGTGACCGAAAGAGTCATATTCTGCGTGTAAGGTACTTTGTAATTCGAGTCGTAAATTCCCGCGATGTTCTGCGCCCGCGCTCCGAGTGGAACGACGCCGCCAGGATTTCCGGACGGTCGGACGGGAACGAGGCTTGAAAGATTCGACAGGTTGATCGCATGGCCGCTCCCGGTCGGAGGAATCGGGTTGAGAATGGCCTGGAATACGGGATCGCTGACATTCGTGGTTGCGGTCTGTTGAGAGCCGGGGATCTGGCCGATAAAGGTATCCGTTCCGTTGGCTTCACCACTGTTGTTGACGAGAATCCGTTGGAACGTTTGCTGGTAACCGCCCCGGATGGTCGTCTTGCCTTCGCCGAAAAACGGCAGTTCGTAGGCGAATCCGATTGCCGGACCAAAATTGGAGTATTGCTCCGGTATCGCTTTCACATTCGGATTCGGACTGTCCGGTCCCACGAATTGAATACTGGAAAGAGAATTCGGATCACATGTGGATACGGGCAGTAGCGCATTCTGCTGGACGCCGGTCCTGCAGTCCTCGGGCAACAGACCCGCAGCGAACGGGATGGTTCCATATCCGGTCATATATAAATTGCCGGGATGCAGCCAGTACGCAAACGGATCCTGGTTGAATTTATCGAGAGTCGTCTGCGCGGTGCGTGTTGCACCAAAGGAACCGTAACCGCTGCCGATAATCGTCGAGGTCAAGCCGCCTTCGATAAAGGGCGAGGCATAAAACTCCCAACGCAATCCCAAATTCAACGTGAGATGCCGGGTGACCTTGTAGTCATCTTTCGCGAAGGCGGACCACTCTCCGTGGATCTGGTTCTTCATCCGTATTCCGGCGGTCGAATAGTCATCCCACCGATTTTCGTCAATGTTGGTGAAATTCTTGATGAAGTAAAAATGGCTCGCCGTGTTGACCGATCCGTTCAGGAAATACAGAAGGCTGTTTGTGTCAGCGCGCGGACTCTGCGCGACGCCATTGACGCTTACCAGCGACGAATTGATCAACCCCGTCAGTTCGGGAAAGTTTGTGGCTGTGGTGAAGGGGCTAGTGCTTTGGCTGGAGTTGTTGCCCAGCGTGACGCTCGGATATGGGTCCACTCCTCCGTTTCCGGCATTGCGAGGCAACCGTCTCTCGGCGCCGAATTTGAAAGCGTGCTTCCCCTTACTCCAGCTCAGCGTGTCCGCGAAACTGTAAAGAATACTCTTCGTCCAGGAAGTGGACGTCAATGTGTTCAATGGACCTGAGGCGGAACCAACGCGTCCCGTGGAACTGGCCAGCCGCACCAGATAGTTGTAGTCCGGATTGAGCGTGCTCTGTCCGCCGGGGAGCAGGAACTGTTCGGCAGCGGCTTTGGTGTCCGCGTTGTCGCTCAGATATGCGGGAACCGTCGAATTATAATTTCGATTCATTCCGAAGCGGGCTTCATTGACGAGGCTTGATGTGAGCGTCGATGTCAGGTTGAAGGTAAATACGTGAGGCCGCCGTAATGTCGATCCCGACGGCCCATCCTGCCATGAGGAAACATTGGCATCGCTATCGTCGCGCTGATACGTGTAGTTGAACGCCGCTTTGTGCTTCGGGCTGAAGTTGTGGTCGATCTTGATATTGATCTGCTTGCTATTGGCGTTGGGATCGGTGATCTGTTGTGCGTTCGGTCCGGTACTGCCACCCCGATGTTGCAGGTACGAATATTGCGCCAGATTCAGTCCATCCAGTGCGCCGAAGAAGTTCGCGCGCGGCATCTGCATGAGCAGCTTCTGGATGTACCCGGTGTTGTCGGCGGCAGGACGATAAACGTCCCACAAACCATTCGCACCGGGAGAGGACTGCGGAAATACCGCCGTTCCGCCGGGGCAATCCCCGCCGGTAAACGGAACCATGTTTCCATTGGTGTCGAGGCGCATATTTCCGAACACGCTGAAGCAGGTCAGCAAGGACGTATACGGTGAGCCATCCGGCATCTTCGGAGGTGCTACGGGATTACCCGCGACATCCACAGCCACCCAGGACGCTGTATTTGCAGTCAGGGGAAATTGCTGATTCAGGATCGCCGGACTGACGTTGTAGCCCTGCGGAGCGTAGAACGGAAAATAGCGGAAGATGCCAAGTCTCGCCGTGTCGGTCAACACGTTCGTGTAGACGACCTGACGAGTACTGCTGAGGTTCTGCGACCACAGCGCGTAGAAGAACGTCTTGTTTTTTCCGTCATACAGGCCGGGTATTTTCACCGGCCCGCCGAAGGATACCGAGTACTGGTGGTTGTTTCTCCATGGTTTGTCTGTGCTGTTGGAAGTCAATCCTGTGGCCGGATCGGTAAACGGCGTGTGATTGTTGATCCACGAATTCGCATCCAGTGCCGTGTTGCGGACGTACCATGCCGCCGAACCCGTATATCGGTTTGTTCCCGAGCGGGTGCTGATCTGAATTTGCGAATTTCCACGCCCGAGTTCGGCATCGACCGGCGACAGGATGAGTCGAATTTCTCCGACCATATCCGGAAGGAGCGTCGTATCCGATAACAGATAGCGGCCTTTTCCACCGATTGCTGCGCCGCCTGTCGTACTGCCCGCGGCATAGCGGCCATCGTTGATACTGAGACCGTCGCGCGTGACGTTGATGGTATCGATATTCAGACCGTTGACCGTGTCGAACGAATCGCCCGCCGGACTGGTCCGCAGACCCGGCAAAGTTTCCAAAAGGTCGAGCACATTGTTGCCGACGAGCGGCAGGTTTTCAATCCTTTGGGTTGTCAACACGTCACCGACCGACGCCGACGATTCCTTCAAAGCGGACTCTGCCGAGGCTGTGACTTCTACAGACTGCGTAGACTGGCCGATCTCCAGGGTGAAGTTCACACGCACCTGTCCGGCATAGGGCAATGCGGCCTTTTGGAGGGACTTCTTAAAGCCCGTCAGTTCGGCGGAAACGTCATAGGTTCCCGGCTGGAGAACCGGAAAGCTGTATACGCCCGATTCATTCGTGAGCTGACTGGCAATGACGCCAGTGTCGACGTTCTTCGCCGTGATCATGACTCCCGGGATCAGTGCCTTCGACGGGTCCTGCACCACGCCACCCAATTGCGCGTTGCCGCCCTGAGCGAACCCGCTGGCCGAAAACGCAAGGAGCAGGCCCAGGACCGGGCCTGCAGTCCGAGACAGAAAAGATGCGTGATGCACGCCGATCCTCATTGTGTGTTCCTCCATTGTTGCCTCCCCCACTTGGCGATTCCGGTGGAATCCTATTCACAGATTGATCGATGGATGATCCTGTAATCTATTTCGAAGTTTCGACGCGGAACTTATATCATCCCTTTCGCGGGGTAAAGCGAGATCTTCGTTCAGTTGGGTGCGCAGGAGGCTGATTCGCCGGACATATTCTTTTTTTGTACTTCCGTAAACAGCACGAAGATGCTATGCCGACCTGGAGCACTATCTTCGGGGCCTCATGACAACCAGACCGATCCAGCGTCGAGAATTTCTAAAACAGACAGCCGCTGCGGGTGTCGCACTTCCGCTTGTATCCGAAACATTGAAGGCGGCACGAAAGAATCCGGTCCATGGTGAGAACGACAATGGCAGAAACCTCGTGCTTTGGTATGACAAGCCTGCCAGTGAGTGGGTCGAGGCGGCACCGATCGGAAACGGGCGCCTGGGAGCGATGATTTTTGGCGGCGTCCCCGCAGAACGTCTGCAATTGAATGAGGACACGCTCTACGCGGGAGGGCCTTACGACCCCAACAATCGCGAGGCGCTTCGAGCTCTGCCTGAAGCCCGGCGGCTGATCTTTGAAGGAAAATATCAGGAAGCCCACGATCTGGTTGGAGCCCGGATGATGGCAAATCCGATCAAACAGATGCCATATCAGCCGATCGGCGATTTAAGACTGGAGCACCCGGGTCACGCCGAAGTTTCGAATTACCGGCGTGAACTGAACCTGGATACCGCGATTGCCAGAATTTCCTACACCGCCGGCGGCATCACCTTCGGTCGAGAAATCTTTGCAAGTCCTGTGGACCAGGTGATCGTGGTAAATCTGACTGCGGATCATCCGGGGCAAATCAATTTTGCGGCGAGTTTCGCCACGCTACAAAGAGCAGTGATCGAAACGGCGGCGGGAGCCCTCATCCTGCGCGGAGAAAATCGCGATGCATCCGGCGTCAAGGGAGCGCTGAAGTTTCAGGCGCGGGCCATGTTGATGGCCAACGCCGGAAAGATGGAGGCCGCGACCGGAAAGATCATCGTCCGCGATGCGAACTCTGCGCTGATCCTGATTGCCGCGGCGACGAGCTACAAGAGTTTCAACGATGTCAGCGGCGATCCCGAGGCACTGGTTTCGGATTATCTGAACCGCGCAAAAGGGAAGTCCTATTCCCGGCTGCGCGATTCGCATGTGCGCGAACATCAGCGCTTGTTCCGCCGGGTCACGCTCGATCTTGGCGCCACCGAGTCCGCGAGCCTGCGGACGGATTTGAGGCCAGCGAATTTTCTTGCCGGTTCTGATCCGCATCTCGCCGCCCTCTATTTTCAATATGGCCGTTACCTCCTCATTTCATCTTCGCGGCCGGGAACCCAGCCGGCGAATCTTCAGGGGATTTGGAATGAGTCGATGACGCCGCCCTGGGATTCCAAATACACGGTCAATATCAACGCGGAGATGAACTACTGGCCCGCTGAGGTGACAAACCTTTCCGAATGCCACGAGCCGCTGTTGCGAATGACCGCGGAGCTTGCTGGAAACGGCCGCCGTACGGCGCGCATACAGTACGGCGCCAACGGATGGGTTTGTCATCACAATACCGATGCATGGCGCGCGACGGCGCCCATCGATGGGCCGCTATGGGGATTCTGGCCGACTGGCGGCGCATGGCTCTGTACACATCTTTGGAGTCACTATGAGTTCACAGGCGACAAGGAATTTCTTTCGCGCATTTACCCGATTATAAAATCCGCCGCTGAGTTCTTCATCGATACTTTAGTCGAAGAACCCAAACACAAGTGGCTGGTCACGTGTCCTTCTCTATCCCCGGAGAATGCGCATCCGGCCCGTGTGGCCATCTGCGCGGGGCCGACGATGGACATGCAGATTCTGCGCGACCTTTTCAGTCAGTGCGTCCGTGCCGCCGAGGTCCTCGGCACCGATAGTGACTTCTGCGGGAAGCTTGTTGCCATTCGCGCGCGTCTGGCGCCGATGCAAATCGGCAAAGCGGGCCAATTGCAGGAATGGCTCGAAGACTGGGATATGGAAGCGCCGGAGCGCCAGCATCGTCACGTCTCGCATCTTTATGGATTGTTTCCCAGCAACCAGATCACGATTCGCGAAACGCCGGAACTTTTCAAGGCAGCCCAAAAGGCTCTGGAACTGCGCGGCGACGTCGGCACAGGCTGGAGTCTGGCCTGGAAGATCAACCTGTGGGCAAGACTGCTCGATGGAGAGCATGCCTATCTTCTTTTGCAAAAGGCATTGACACCGGTCCAATCCAAAGACGCGAGAGGACAGGCCGGTGGTGTGTATCCCAATCTTTTCGATGCTCATCCGCCGTTTCAAATAGACGGCAATTTCGGCGCGACCTCGGGCATCGCCGAAATGCTCCTGCAATCGCACACAGGCGAGATTCATTTGCTGCCGGCGTTGCCGAAGGCCTGGCCTCGTGGGAGTGCGAAAGGACTGTGCGCGCGGGGCGGCTTTGAAGTCGACATGGAGTGGAAAGACGGGAATCTGACCGAAGCGGTGATCCGAAGCGTCAACGGAACGGGATGTAACGTTCGTTATGGAAATCAAATCCTGGTAGTGCACCTGAAGCGCGGAGCGAGCAGAAGGCTCACAACTCCTCTACTGCGGTGAACTCATAAACACGGGAACTGTCAAAACAAAAAGGTCGATCGATGCACTGGAACGTCAACGAACTCCGGGGTGTTAAAAAAAAATGCCCGCATTCCATTTGAGGAATGCGGGCTTTGAGTGGGGGGAAAAACAATCTCGAAGTGAAGTTGACGGTGACCACGTGTGGTTTCCGTGAAACTTCACCGCTGTATCCGTTGGGCCATGAAGACTGATTCAGTTCGGCAAAATTTGTTTCCAGGGTGTAGGAACCGCTTATTTTGTGCTTGGCCGTAAAGTTGTGATCGATCTTGATGTTGAATTGTTTGCGGGCCCAATCGTCGCCCAGTCCCGTCGTCGTCTGCGAGATTCCATTCGCATCGACATCGCTTCCATTTCTGCTGCGTACCCATCGAATCGTGGCCGTATTCAAGCCGTCCGACGTCAGCCCATTCACCATCGCCCCAAAGTAATTCGCGGTCGGCATGTTCTTGAGGAGGATCTTGTAGATGTAACCTGTGGAATCCAGTGACGGCCGGTTGGGGTCCCAGACCCCTCCTCCGGGCGGCAGAACGATCGAGCCTCCAGGACAGTCTGCTGGGCCAAATGGAACCATGTTTCCGCCAGGGTCGAGACGGCTGGTACCAAATACGCTCGCGCACTGAAGACCGGCGCCCGTGTAGGCCCCGCCTGTAGGGTTGTAAAGAGGAGGGACCGGGTTGCCGAGAGCGTCGACAGCAGTCATGACGCGCGTTGCTGCCGGAGTTGCACTTGGAGCGGTGTTCGCAACGCCGTAACGCTGCGGGTTCCAGCCGTCATACCAGCGCATCACGCCCAGTTTCGCCGTGTCCGTCAAGACGCTGCCATCGACCAGAACGCGTTCCCGATGGATGTTTTGCTCCCACAATGCATAGAAAAAAGTCTGGTTTTTCTTTATCGGACCGCCGTAGGCGACACTGTATTCGTGATTGTTGTACCAGTTGCGTTCCGCCGGCTTTCCAGTATTCGGATCGATCGTGTGGTTGTTCAGCCACGTGTTCGGATCCAGCGCGGTGTTGCGGACGTTCCACACCGCAGATCCGGAATATCGGTTCGTCCCCGAGCGCGTGAAGATTTGAACCTGAGCGTTGCCTCGTCCGGACTCTGCATCGACCGGAGTCAGAATGAGCCGAACTTCCCCGACAAGATCCGGAGTCACTGTCGTGGTGCCGAAGACGCCGTTGATCGAAAAGCGGCCATCCGTCACGCTCAAGCCATCCCGTGTCGTGTTGACCGTTGTTGATGGCTGTCCGGCAAACGTATCGAGACTGGTACCGGCCGTTGCATAACCCTCACGGTAACCCGGTAGAACGCGGACGAGATCCAGAACGTTGTTGGTCACGAGCGGAAGATCCGTCACACGCTTGCTCGTGAGTACCTCTCCGATCGAAGCGGATGAAGAAGCCAGGATACTATCGGCTGCAACGGTGACGTCGACCGATGTCGACGCGTTCCCGACTTCCAGTTTGAAATTCAGTCGGACGGGATTTGCCGGGCTGACATTGACCTCGTCATATGCCGATGTCTTGAAACCCGTCAGCGAGGCGGTCAGTTTGTAGATGCCCGGCAGGATCGCAGGAAAGTTGTAGGCTCCCGCTTCATTCGTGAGCGTCGTGCTCACGACGCCAGTCTGCGTGTTGGTGGCTGTGATTGTGACGCCAGGGATTAGTGCCTTTGACGGGTCCTGAACGATGCCGCCAATGGAAGAATTGACCTGAGCAAAAGCGCTGCCCGCCCAAATGATGCAGACGAAAGTGGCGATTGAACTGACGCGCTGCATGATATCCCCCCAACTCAAGATTGGTAACCTGAGCGTGTCAGGAAGACGCGGAAATCGAAGGGCGGGGGGATGCGCCTCGTTTGCGAACTTCGTGAACGGTCGGGTGACCAAAGATTTGTTGTCCTCTTCTTCTCGGGAAAAGAGGAGAGCTATTCTGGTTCCTGCCGAAGTTGGAGGGAGAATACGGGCGCAGTCTTCGAGACTGCCAATACATTTCACTAAGAGGTGCTGAGTATTACTGGAAGCGAATTAAGAATGCGGTCCAGCACCAGTCCGGGACCGCGATAGTTTCACCAGTGCGAGGGTGAGCCGTCTGGACGCAAATATGTGGGTCCGGGGCCGGCCTCTGTCATTGCCTCGATGAATGTGAGTTGTTTCTCATCGATTGTCACGCCGAGTCCCGGCCGGTCGTTTGGCCACACTTTCCCATTTCGGAAGTCGAGGAAGTTGGGCAGGTAGTTCACCGGCCGATCGTGCTGGTTGAACTCCATGAGCACCTGACCTGGGAAAGCCATCATGGTCTGCATATGGCCGACGGTGGCGATAGGCCCGGTGAAGTGCGGCACGATGCCGACTTTGTGAAGGTCACAGAGCGCCATGATCTTCAGCATTTCGGTGATGCCGCCGACATTGGGCAGCGACGCGCGGGCGAAATCGATATCGCGCTGCTCGACGAGGGGACTGAAATCGGACCGAATGCCCCACTCCTCGCCGGGTGCGAGCGGAACGGTGGTCATCAGACGAAGCTTCGGGATCTGTGTGCGAAACTGCTCTTCGCGTACGGGATCCTCTACGCAAAACGGACGCGCGGGCGTGATGAGGTTGCAGAGTTCGACGGATTCGTGAAAATCGAAGCTCTGATGCAGGTCAATCATCCAGTCGCCGTCGGGTCCGATGCCTTCGCGAATCTGAGCCGCGGCTTCTCCGATTTCGCGGATGCGGGCTCGCGAATTGAATGTGCCGCGGCTGCCACCCACACCTACAGGTGTGGTCGCCGGAGCCGTTCCCCTCGCGCCGGCTCCGCGGGCGCCGCCGCCCTGCGCACCTCCGGCTGGTGAAGGCGCAATCGCGCTGTCGACTCGATAGACGCGATAGCCGGCGGACATTGTTGCCGCTGCGCGTTCCTTAAGGCTCATCCGCTGTAATTCATTCTGCGGGATCAGTCCGGGTGGCACGCCATTGGTCGCATACAGTTCAATATGCTGGCGCGCTTTGCCGCCGAAGAGTTCGTAGAGCGGCGTATCCAGTGCTTTGCCTTTGATGTCCCATAGCGCGACATCGATCGCACCGAGCGCGTGGAGCCTCTCCTTTCCCGGTGAATAAAATCCATCCATAAAACCGTGCTGCCAGATGAATTCGGTATCGAAGGCGTTCTTTCCGATAACGCTCCTTGCCATATTGCGTACGGTGTCTGGCGAGCCACCCTGCCCAATACCAGTGATGCCAGCTTCGGTGTCGACGAGCACGATCATGTTGCTTTGGGGGAAAGCCTGCGGACCATTTGCCTGGTAGTTTGGCGGATAGTACGTTCGAATCTTCGTGACCCGATTCACCGGTAGTCGCGCGGCCTCTGCCTTTGTCGACCAGGACGGGAGAGCCAGGATTCCGGCGGCTGCGGCCAGAGATTTCGTAAACCTCCTGCGATCGATCTTCATTTCAACCTCCAAACTTATGAACGAGGTTTGTACGTCTTGCTGAAATTGTTGCGCGTGTTGGTGACTGTAAACGTGCCGTCCTGTTGAACGGAGACTTTGATCAGGTAGGCGGGCGAATGCGCCGCACCTCCGAAGCCACCACCTCCGCCGCGGGGCGCCGCTGGTTGCGGCACCAACACGCCCGCGATTGTCGCATTGTCCTCGATGTTCGCAATGAATGTCGCCGGGCTGTTCTCGAGTCCGACGTTATACGCCCAGTGCAATTGCCAAAGATCCTCGAGACCCGGCGATTCGTAAAGGACGCGAAACGGACCCGGCTCGCCGCCCTTGCGCGTTCCGTTATTCATGACTGCCACTCGCGGCTGCAATGCGTGAACAAGGGCCGGGGAATTGGATTTCTCGAGACCGTGGTGAGAGGTCAGATACAAATCCACCGTGCCGATCCGATTGGTCGGGCACATCAGATCGAGTTCACCGTTCCATGTGAGATCGCCAAGATCGACGGTTCGAAAGCGTCCATAGTCGAGAACGAAACCGGCGGACTCCCCATTATCCGGATCCATGTACGCGGTTTCATCTTTCTTCGGCACGCCAGTGCATGCCGCGTTTTGTTTGCCGCCTCCTGAAAGATTCGAACGTATGAACTGATTGGCCGATGCGACTGCCGTGATATCGAGTCCGGACATTTTCACTTTGTCGCCAGGTTTCACGATCGTGCGTTTTCCCTGGCTCAACTCCTCGTAGGACGTCAGAAACGCAGCAGAAACAATTCGGTCATTTGGATGAGGCTTACCGTGATCGTAGAAGTGCATGATCGGAATCTGTTTGGCGAGTGCCAGAAGCGATCCAACGTGATCGCCATGGTAGTGCGTCGTCCACATGTGATCGATCTGTTTGACGCCGGCCGCCTTGACAGTTTCGACGATGCGGCCGAGATCGCGATCCCCGGCGTTGCCGGTGTCTACCAGCAAAGACTCACCCATCGGGCCGACGAAGAGCGTCGACTGGCCACCTTCGGTATCGATGTAATAAATGTTCAGCGTTCCAGGCCTCGTCTGGGCCAATAGGCCGGCGATACCGGCGATAAGAATCAATACCGTCACGAGTGCAGCACGCATAGATTTGGAACTCCTTCCTCGCGGCGCATTATACCCGGTCACTATCTTCCGCGCCTCAATCATGCGCTTCGTCGTTCCGCAATCATTCGCCAGCCCAATACCTTCTATTGAAACAATCGATTTCCCGCTTCGTAGAGCGCTTCGTATATTCCCCGCACTACGGCATTGCGATCCACACAATCTGACGCAGCATTCCTAATCTCAACCCGATGTTTGGAATGTCGAGGAACTGGAAGGAAAAATTAAATGAGGCAGCTCCAAGCACGCGGAATTCTATTACTGGCGTTTACAATATTTTTCTCACAGCTTTACGGTCAGTCGACGAATGGCTCGATCGGCGGAACGATCGAGGATCCCACGAAGGCGCTTCTGCCCGGCGTAACGGTCACCGTCACCAACGTCAACACGGGTGTCGCATCGTCTTCGTTAACCAATGAAACCGGTTCGTACAACTTTCCCAATATTCTGCCGGGTCAATACAAGGTCAAAGCCGAGCTTGCTTCCTTTCAGACCGAAACAAGAACTAATGTCGAGATCGGCAACGGCCAGCAGCTTCGATTGAACTTTGTATTGAAAGTCGCTGTTGGACAACAGTCGGTGGACGTAACGGTTGCCGACGATTCACAAATTTCGACGACCAGCGCATCGGTTACGGGCGTGCTGAATGAAGATCGGGTGCGTGAACTTCCCGTTGTCGGCAACAATGTGATGGATCTGTTTTCAACTCAACCGGGTTTTGTGTCCGGATTCAGTGGAACTGCCGGGCAGTCGCGCTCGGAAGCGAGCTATGAAGCTTCGATTGGCGGCTTAAACGTGATGGGTAGTGTGAATGTGACGCGCGATGGAATCAACAATAGCGCATCTGCAGCCACAACCCTTGCCGGTTTCCAGGCCGCGACAGTTTTGAATCCCGACATGGTTGGAGAACTGCGCCTGATCATTTCGCCTGTGGATGCGGAAATGGGACGTGGGAATGCCCAGATGCAGGTCCTCACCCGTTCGGGAACCAACAGGTACACCGGCAGCGCGGTATGGAATGTTCAGAATGCTGCAATGAATTCGAAAACATGGCAGGAGAACACGACAGGAATTCCTCCCAGTGCCCAACCGGGCTGGTTTAACACGCATCAATACACGCTGAGCTTCGGTGGGCCGATCAGGAAGAATAAGACGTTCTTCTTCGTGTTGTGGGACCAGGTACTCGACTGGCAGCGCAGCAATGTCGTATCTCCGGTGCTGACTCCCTGTGCGCGCAACGGCATCTTCCGATTCTTCGATAGTGTCAATAACGGTAACGCCGCAATTACGAACACCTCCACTCAGGCACGATCTGTCGATATCAACGGAAATCCCGTAACGACTCTCGGTCCACTGCGTTATGCCAGCGTGTATGGACAGCTGCCGGCAAACCTGCCGGCGGCCAACGCGGACTGTTCCAACCTTGCGGCACTCGTGCCGGGCGGAGCGTCGTCGTGGGACCCGAACCGGACCGCTTTCGACTCGACCGGATACGTCAGGAAGCTCGTGAATACGAACTTCATGCCTCTCCCCAATCGCTTCGATGTGGGCGAAGGATTAAATACGGCGGGCTTCACCTGGGTTCGTCGGGTTCGCGGGAATGGGGACCTGGGAGGCGTGTCCTTTCAGGGAACGGACCAGCTGAATCGGCGGCAGATCAATGGAAAGATCGATCACAACTTCAATGCCCGCGAGAAGGTGGCGTTTGGTTACACCTACGAATACACCTACAGCGAAGGGCAGAATGTTCAATTGGGACTGCCGGCGTATCCCAGCAGCGCTGCGGCGTCACAGGCGTACCGACGCCCGCACGTGTTCACCGCAAATCTGACGTCCACCTTGACGTCGAACATTGTGAACGAAGCAAGAGTGGGATTGCGCCGCACTGCGAATGAATCCGCACCTCAATCGACCGAAGGTCTCGAAAGCTTTTTCTTCAATGTGAATGGCTATTCCGTTCTTCCCAGAATCGGTTCCGGCACGGCTTTCAGCGGCACCAGCACGACGCCGTTTCAAAACACCGTCCTCAACTATTTCACGCCGTCGCGGAACGCCGCACCGTTCTGGACGTATGGCGATACATTGAGCTGGACCAAAGGAAAACACGCGTTCAAATTCGGCGGCGAATATCGACGCAACAGTGTGTCCATCTGGGACAACGGCCAGGTCTCCAACGCCGATCCGATGGCTCTCGGACGGGCCGAGACCACCGACACGCTCTTCGCTCAAGTCACAGGCATCGCCAGCAACACGGCGTACATGTCTGGCGTCCCTACCGTTCTGGCCGGCACGACAACGACAGGCAATGTTCTCGCCATGCGGCAATTGCTCAGCTTCCTCTCCGGTTCGGTTGGCAACGTCACCCAGACGTCTTACCTGAATTCATCCACGGACCTGAAATGGTCGGATATCCAGAGCTCGGATTTCCGGCAGCGGACGACGCGCCAGAACGAGCTCAGTTTCTTTGCGAAGGACGATTGGAAAATCAAACGAGATCTCACACTCAATCTCGGCGTCCGCTGGGACTACTACGGAGTACCGTGGGAAGTGAACGGCATGACGACGGGCCTCGTCGGTGGCAGCAGTGCGGCCTTCGGATATTCCGGACGATCGTTCGACGACTGGATGGCGCCCGGCCAGCGCGGCGATCTCACCAGTTTTGAATTCATTGGGCCGAATTCACCGAATCCCGGCAAATCCCTTTTCCCGAAGGATTGGAACAACATCGGGCCGGCGATCGGATTTGCCTGGCAGGTTCCCTGGTTCGGTGAGAACAAGACTGCCGTGCGTGGAGGCTACCAGGTCACATATCAGACACGAACAACGTTGGGTGCTGCCGCGGTCCCTGAGCCGGCCACAACGAGTTGGAACGGAACACTCGCGGATAACGCCGGGCGGCCGGGCTATTTGGATCTAGCCAGTTTGCAGGCCTCCGGTTCGTCTCTCGTTCCCGTGTTCATTCCTGTGTCTCCCGATCGGCCTCTGCAGCCCGTCCCGCTCACACGCAGCCAGGCACTGACCGTATTCGATCCGAATTTGGTGTCACCCTACGTTCAGAATCTGACGTTCTCCGTGACGCGGACTCTGAACAAAAACCTGACCCTGGACGTGCGCTATGTCGGCACGCTTGCGAGAAAGCAGGCCTATACGAGTTTCAATCTCAACGCTGCAAACTTCCGCAGCAACGGTTTGAAGGACGCCTTTGACGTTGTACGGGCGGGGGGCGAGTCCGCGCTCTTGAACAGCATTTTCGCAGGCCAGACCGTCAACGGGCAGGCGTTCAACGGCACAAATGCCGGCGCACAGATGCGGGCGAGTACCACGTTCGCGAATAATCTGGCCAACGGCAGCTATGTGGGTCTGGCGGGTTCACTGAACACGCTTTCCACCAGCGCTTGCGCCGCGAACGCGTCGGTTGTCGGTCAGGCGGGAAGCGTGCTCCGATGCAACGGGTTTCCGGAGAATTTCGTTGTCGCCAATCCACAGTTCAGTAATGTCATCTACAATGCGAATCTCGCCAGCAACAACTATCATTCGCTGCAAACACAGCTCACCGTTCGGCCATACCACGGTGTCAGCGCCCAGGCCACATGGACCTGGAGCAGAAATCTCGGAATCCAGAATTGCTGCACCGGACCTGCGAACGGCGCACAATCCGGGAACTTCGTGGGCTTGACCGATCCGCTGAACCGCAAAGCGGACTACACGGTCACAGGAGACGATCGTACTCACGTTCTGCAGACGAATGGTTCGTTCGATCTGCCCTTTGGGCCGAATAAGCTGTTCCTCAAAAACTCCTCTGGCGTGCTTGCCCGCGTGGTGGAGGGCTGGAAGGCGAGCTGGATTTTCAATCTCGTGAGCGGACCGGCGATGGATATTCAGGCCGCCAATATGCTCTATGGCAACGGCACACCGGACATCGTTGGTCCGTTCCCCTTTGATAAAGCCGGCGTGAGCTGGGGACTGGACGCGGGTTCGTACACCGGCGGATATTATTTCCCCAGCGACTTGTTCAAGGTCGCGAAAGATCCGCAGTGCTCGAACACCAGTATCGTGGCGGCAAGCCTTGCCGCCAATTGCAATCTGGGAGCGGTATACGATGCAACGACCGGACAGCCTCTGCTCATTACTCCCCTGCCCGGCAACCGCGGGACCCTGGGCAGGCGTGTGGTGCGCGGAGTCACGGTGCCGACCTTCGACACGAGCTTAACCAAATTTGTTCGAATCAGCGAATCCAAGAGCATTCAGTTTCGGCTTGACGCCAGCAACGTGCTCAATCATCCGGTTCCGAATACGCCACAGTTGAGCCTGGCACCTTCGGGAGGTGTGTTGAACACCAGCTTCGGCCAGATCATCAACGCGACCGGTTTTTCGACAATCGGCGCGAAGACCGGCTATCGCAGGGTACAGGCCTCGCTTCGGTTTAACTTTTAGAGGTTCGCATTGCAGAGAGTTTTCAGAGGGATCGTTCTGTCCGCGGCGGTGTTGCTGGTTTTCGCGCCGCTGTTTCACGTTGCTTTCTCGCAGACGATTCAACCTGCCGTCGTGATCATTGATGGCGGTGTGTTGATCGACGGCAATGGTGGGCCTCCTGTTCGTGATGTGCAGATTGTGATTCAGGGCAATCGCATCGCGGCGATCGGACGGAAGGGACAAACCACCCCACCCAACGCGCAAGTGATCGACGCGGACGGCAAATTCATTCTTCCCGGCCTCTGGGATGGGCTCGACAATTTCGTCTGGAACCAGGGCGAGATCCTGCTCAACAACGGCGTCACCTCCTTCATCGGCATCGGCGATATGGGGGAAGTCGGCGTCGCTTACACCGAAGGCGTCAAACGCGGCAAGATCCGCGGCCCGCGTCCGTTCGATTGGCCGGTTCACTTCGTTGGCGCCGGGGCGGGCGCCGCAGCGCCCGGCGCCGGGAACCGCACTGGTTTGGAATCTCCCTTTCAATCTCCCCATGCGCTGACTGGAGTGGAAGACGCGCGCGAATGGGTGAAGCGCCTTTTGGCCCTTGGAGCCGCCGGCATCTCGTTTCAAAACGGGGCCGTCTCCCAGGAAATATTCAGGGCTGCCGTCGAAACGGCGAATGCCGCAGGCAAGCCTGTTGGAATTCGCGCCGGAGGCGCCCGAGGCGCCATAGGGGTCCGGGAAGCGGTGGCAATGGGCGCGGGATTCCTTCCGCGATCCATGGGAGTTGCGGCTGCCGTGACTTCCGCGGCCGAGGGCGCGGACGAGCTTCAGCAATGGGCCGATATGGACGAGGCAAAAGCAAAAGATCTCATCCGGATTCTCGTGGAAAAAAAGACCGCGCTTATACCTGCTTTCATTCAAAAGGCTCCCGGAATTCCCACCGGCTGGAGCAGGTTCGAATTGCAGGCTCGCCGCATGTTTTCCGATCCGGCGCTCATGGCATATTACCCGCAGGCTCGCGCTCAAGCGCTGGTTGCCAACTACGTGGATCCGCCAAACGCCAGGCCGAATGCAATTGCCGCCGCCACGAAGGGATATGAAAACGCTCTCCGCTTCCACCGCATGCTGGTGGAAGCCGGTGGACACGTATTGATCGGAACCGACGGCGGCAACTTTTCTTTGCCAGGGCTCGGAGTTCATCACGAAATGCAGGTGTTCAGCGAAGACATGAAACTGCCTGCGATGCAGATCATCCAGGCCGCAACGAAGTGGCCTGCTGAAACCATGCGCGTGGATAAGGAAATTGGTTCGGTCGAAGTTGCGAAACTCGCAGATTTGCTGATCGTTGACGAAGACCCTCTGATGAACATTGCCAATCTTCAAAAGATTGCTTTCGTGATAGCGGACGGGAAAGTGCAACCGAAAGGATTTCAACCGTCGTATTGGAGTCCGTTCGGTGGCGAAGGGCCGATTACCATTCCCGTGGTTGACGATCTGGACTGGACGGTGATGCTGCGCGGGCAGCGCGGCGCGCGTGGGGCGGCAGGCGGACGAGGTGGCGGCGTTGGACGTCCGCAACCCACCATCGAAACGATCGACTCGGGCCGTCGTGATTATCCTGATCCGGACTTCTCAAAGACCGTGGTTAAGGAAGGCAGCCCAACGCTGCAAATTAAGGTCACCGGCATTGGCTATTTCCAGCGATCAGTGGTTTACTTCAACGGCATTCCTGTTCCGACTCGATTGATCAATGCCAATGAACTGCGGGCGGAAGTCGACGAAAGTCTGTTGCGCACACCGGGGCGCTATGCGCTCGTCGTCAGAAACGCCGGTGCCGCCGACCCCCAGAAACTCGGCGATGGCTCGTCGAACCGTGGTTGGCTGATCGTGGGGTACAGATGATGCCGAAGGAGGGCCTTGTGACCAGAACATTCAGCACATTCATCGTCGGACTTCAGTGTCTGATACTCTCGACCGCGGTGTCGCTCCACGCGCAACGCGGCGCGCCTCAACCGCCGCTGCCGGATAACGCAAAGTCGCTCGAACACATCAATGCGGCAAAAAAGCTGGCGGGTGACGATCCGTTCCTCGCGAATCCGAACAACTTCTTTTGCGTTGCAGGGACCGCGCGCGCACAAAACAACAACGCTCCGGATCTCGAACCGGTAAAACTTTTCGACAATGTGTATGCGGTCGGGAATTCGGAGACGACGGTTTATGCACTCACGTCATCCGAAGGGATTGTGCTGCTGGATGCCGGATTCGAGAATAAGGCCGAATCGTCGCTTGTTCCTCAGTTGCAGAAACTGGGGCTCGATCCCGCAAAGGTGAAATACATCCTGTTGGGACACGGTCACTCCGATCATTTCGGTGGATCGAAATATTTTCAGGATAAGTACGGGACGAAGATCGCCGCCACAGCCGCCGATTGGGAATTGATCAGCGCTCCGGCTCGCGGCGGGGGAGCGATCCCGGCCAAAGATGTGGCGCTTGCCGAGGGCCAACCATTCAAATTCGGCGATCTTACCATCACGCCGATCGAAATTCCGGGGCACACGCCCGGTTCGCTCGCCTTCATTTTCCCCGTGAAGGACAAAGGCCAGACTCGCACGGCGGGATTATTTGGGGGCACGGTATTGACGACCGGAATTCTGACGACGGATGCATTAAAGCAATACACGCAATCGATCGCGCACTACCTCGATGCAGCAAAGAAGATGAACGTCGACGTCGAGTTGCAGAATCATCCGATCTTCGATGGGATGCCCGACAAGCTCGCAAAGCTGAAAAGCGCAAAGGCGACAGATCCAAACCCGTTCGTCATTGGAAACGATCGATACCTCAGAATGTGGAACATCGTTTCCGAATGCATTCAGGCTGAAGTCGCGCGCCGCGAAGGCTCGAATTGAAAAGCCGAATCAAAGGACGGTCAAGTAAGGGCCCCGTAGCCCGACTCCCCCGATTTACCTCTTCCGGTGGACGCGTCGCTGGATTGAGGTAGTATCGCAGCATGCACCTGGACGGTCTGGATCTGAATCTTCTCGTCGTGCTTGATGCTCTTTTCTCCGAGAAGAGCGTGACTCGTACCGGCGAGCGGATTCATCTGAGTCAATCCGCCACGAGCGGTGCGCTGTCGCGTCTTCGCGAATACTTCAAGGACGATCTGCTGGTTCCCGTTGGGCGAAATATGGTGCTGACGCCGCTGGCCGAAGAACTGGTGCGACCGTTGCGGGATTTGCTGCAGCAGGCGGAAGTCGTGATCCGGCGGAAACCGGCTTTTTTACCCGAATCGTCCGAACGCCGATTCCGCATTGTCATGTCGGACTACGTCGCCATCGTGATTATGGCCCGCGCACTGCCGGAAATTCAGCGGCAAGCGCCGGGAATTACGCTGCAGATCCTGCCGCTGCGGACGGGCGCGCTGGAACACGGCGACGTGGATCTGGTAATCCTGCCCGAACAGATTCTTGCGAAGGATCATCCCTCGGAACTTCTGTTTGAAGATGAGTTCGTGTGCATTGCGTGTGCGAAGAACAAACTCATCAAGCAATCGTTATCCGTGCGCGACTACCTGCATTTGAGTCACGTGGTTGTCCGTTTCGGGGAACAACAGGAAGTTCCGTCGCTGGAAGAAACGTATATGGGGCGGCTCGCCCAGGGACGCCGGATCGAAGTCGTGGCGACGGGATTCACACTGCTGCCGCAACTGATTCTTGGAACGACACGCATCGCGACGATTCAGCGGCGGCTGGCCGAATTTTATGCGAGCCAGATGCCGCTGAAGATCGTGAAACTGCCGAAGCAGTTGCCGAAGCTGCAGGAGGTGATGCAATGGCACGCATTCCGGAATTCGGATCCGGGCCTGCTGTGGCTGAGAAAGACGCTGAAGAGCTTTGCGGTTTAGGAATCATTTGCCTTCCGAATACCTTCCATTGAAATAATCAATTTCACGGCCACCAATGGGCGCCGTATACTTCCGCCACTATGGCATACCGACTTTTCGCATTGGTTCTCCTCCTGCTTCTAAGCATTCCCGCGCTGGCCCATCACGGCAGCAACATTTCGTATCAAACGGACAAGACGATTAACCTGGAAGGGGTCGTCACCGAATGGGACTACCGGAATCCTCATCCGCAGATTTACTTCGATGTGAAGGACAAAGACGGGAGCGTCGCACACTGGGCGACGGAACTCCTTCCCACGCCGTTGATGCTCAAGAACATGAATGTGGGCTGGAGCCGCACGACAATAAAGTTCGGCGACCGCATCGAGCTGGAGTGCAACCCGTCGAGAACCGCCGGCGCCAAGGCTTGTCTCGCGAAGGGACTTAAGGTTAACGGCAAATCCTGGCCCGTCGGAGCATTGCCTCCCGCACCGGGTGCACGAGGAGCGGGCCAGTAATGCTCATACTCATCCTGGCGGCGTTGCTGGCAGCGCAGGCTCCGCAGCAGAAATTCGATCCGCATGATCTGTCTGGCCACTGGAATCGCACGAGTCGATTTCAAACGTTCAGTAACGTGTTCTCCGGCCAGGGCAACGCGCAGGGAACCGAAGAGGCTCCGTTCACAGCCGCAGGCAAAGCGAAGTTCGACACGAATAAGCCGGGCTATGGCCCGCGCGCGGTTCCTCCGGCGATAGGCAACGATCCGATGGGGACATGCGATCCGCTCGGTATCCCCCGTCTTCTGAACACCGAAGTCATCACGCCGCATCAGACGATGGAAATCGTGCAAATCCCCGGACGCATGCTTCAGTTCTTCGAATGGCATCACGAATGGCGCGAAGTCTTCATCGATCGGAAGCTCCCGGCTGCGGACACCGTGGATCCCACATGGAATGGAACATCCGTCGGGAAATGGGAAGGCGATGTATTTGTCGTCGATAGTATCGGATTCGACGATCGGACGTGGCTCGACAAGTTCGGCTATCCCCACAGCGAGGACATGAAGTTGCAGGAGCGTTATCGCCGTATCGATGCCGATACCCTGGAATTGACAATGACCATCACGGATCCGGAGATGTACACGCGTCCATGGGTCAGCGATACGAAACTGTTTCGACTCGATCGTGCGAAGTCCTCCCGATGGGACGAGCAAATCTATTGCGTCCCCACCGAAGAATACAAATTCAATCAACGCGTGAGAGATGAGGCCGGCGGCAGGGGGAATGCAAAGTGAGACGCGCACTGTTTGTGACGGCCACCTGCGGCCTTGTGATATTCGCATGCTCGTTGTGGGGACAAGGCCCCCCGGCGGGATTCCGGCCTGCGGCTGCCGGACGCGGGAATGCTCCTTTTGATCTGACAGGCTACTGGATTGGGCAGGTCACCGAGGACTGGCGTTATCGAATGACCGCCGCACCCAAAGGTGACGTTGGCGGAATACCTGTCAATGCCGAAGGCCGCCGAGTCGCCGCAGCGTGGGATGCGGCAAAAGATGAATCGTCCGAGGATGCATGCAAGGCCTATGGCGCGGGCGGCATTTTGCGAATGCCGGGACGTCTGCACATCACCTGGGAAGCAGACGATACCTTGAAAGTCGAAAGCGAAGCAGGATCTCAAACTCGGCTTCTATCCTTCGGAGCACCACGTGCGCAAGGCAATGACTGGCAGGGCATTTCGATCGCTTCGTGGGATCGTCCCGCAGCGGCCCTGACCGGATTCTCCATCGGCAGAGGCGGCGCTCCCGGATCGTCCCTAAAAGTCGTCACGACGAAAGCGAAGCCGGGATACCTCGCACGCAACGGTGTGCCATACGGTGCGAACGCCGCGTTCACGGAGTACTACGATCTGCTTCAGGTGCCGGGTGGCGACACGTTGCTGACAGTGACGGTGGAAGTCGTCGATCCGCAATATTTGTCGCAACCATATTGGTACAGTGTGCACTTCAAGAAACAGGCGGACTCTGCGGGTTGGAATCCGCGGCCGTGCGCGAAGGGAGGCCAGTGATGAGAATCCTTCAAGCGCTTCCACTCGTTTTCAGTGCCGCGCTGCTCGTTGCCCAGGGCCCCCCAGGCGGACCTGCGGGAGGTCGAGGCGGCGCTCCAGCCGCACCGGCCGCAATCGATTTCTCCGGGATGTGGACCGGCAACATGCAGGAAGACAACATGGAGCGGGGCGCAGGGCCCGAACTCGTCGACTATGCGGGCTTTCCCATTAATGAAGCGGGACGCCTCTGGGCGCTGTCCTACGATCCGTCCCGTTTGACTTCGCAGTTTCATCAATGCGACGGGTACGTCGCACCATATTCCGTTCGCTCGATCGGCAATACGCGCGTGTGGGAAGAGCGCGATCCAAAGTTGCAAAAGTTGATCGCCATTCACTGGTATTCGCAAACGTTCGAAGGTCACCGGGTGATCTGGATGGATGGGCGTCCGCACCCGCCGGCATATGCGCCGCACACCTGGATGGGATTTTCCACGGGCACCTTTGTTGGCAACGCACTTCGAGTTGAGACCTCGCACATCAAGCAAGGCTGGCTCCGTCGCAACGGATTGCCCGAAAGCGATCAGGCGACGCTCGTCGAGTTCTTCGTGAGGCACGGTGATCACATTACTTACACGTCGGTGATCAACGATCCGGTGTTTCTAACGGAACCCTCAATTAAGACCACCGACTTCTTCCGCCAGCCGACCGATCCCGGTGGTTGGCTGTTCCCATGCGACGACAGCGAGCAGGTGACCGGCCGGGCTCCGGACCAGGTTCCCAACTACCTTTTCGGTAAACATCCCTTTCTCGAAGAGCACGCCAACAAGTACAAGCTGCCGGTGCTGGCGGCGCTGGGGGGACCGGAAACCCTGTATGGCGACTTCGAAGCGAAGATAAAGACCGCGACGGTGGCGGAGGCGCGAGCGAAGACTTTGCCCGCCGCCGGGCCGTCGCCAACGAGCCGCGCAGCCGATCCGGATCCAAAGGATGGCGAAATCCACGTGCTGGCGTTGCGCGACAACGTTTATTTGCTCGTGGGTGATGGCGGCAACGTGGTTGTGCAAACCGGCGAGGAAGGTCCGTTCGTCGTGGATACCGGCGCCGGAAAACTCACGGACAAGATTCTCGCTGCGATCCAGCGGCTCTCGAACAAACCAATTCGAATGATTGCGAATACCAGCTTTCATCCGGCCTATACGGGCGGAAATGAAAAATTAAAGAATGCCGGCTCCGATCCCAGTGTCGTCGGGACGTTTCTTTCTCTGTCGGCTCCGGGTGCGGGCTCCACCGCTTCAATCATTTCACATGAGAACGTGGTTCCACGAATGAATGGGTCGTTCAATACTCCTGCGACTTCCCCGGGAAGCTGGCCGATCGATACTTACATTGGCGAGCGCCACCGTAATTTTCATAACGGAGACAGTATTGAACTCTTTCATCCGCCTAACGCGATTACCGACGGCGACAGCCTCGTGCACTTCCGTCGCGCGGACGTGTTGGTGGCCGGCGATGTGTTCACGACGACGCAGTACCCGTTCATCGATGTTGCGAATGGTGGCACCGTTCAGGGCGAGATCAACGCACTGAACATGATTCTGTCGCGCACGGTTTACGAGCACTCCGGCGAAGGCGGCACAATCGTGGTTCCCGGCCGTGGCTACGTGTGCGATGAACACGAAGTTGTCGAGTATCGCGATATGGTGGCGATCGTTCGAGATCGCGTGAAGGCGATGATTGCCGAAGGCGCGTCCCTGCCGCAGGTCAAGGCAGCTCGCGTCACCGCGGACTACGATACGCGCTATGGCGCCAACACCGGCCCGTGGACGACCGAGATGTTCGTTGAAGCCGTCTACAATACCCTGAAGAAGAAATAGGAGAGATATGAACCGGACTACTCTTTGGCTAATCGTCGCCATGGCCAGTCTTCTGGCGGCGACACCGTTGGCGGCTCACCACTCGTTCGCAGCGACATATATAGAGGATGCGCCACCGAGGGAGATCAGAGGAACTCTGAAGTCGTTCAAGATCCAGAATCCCCACTCGTATATACAGATAGAGGATGAGAAGCTGACGGACAAAGAAGGGAATCCCGTCCGCTGGGTCGTCGAGTGGGGCGCTGCCGGTCAGCTTGCGACGCAGGATGTCAGCGCTACCACGCTGAAGTCGGGAGACAAAGTCGTGGTCACAGGCGCTCCGGGACGGAACCCTGAAGACTTCCGCCTGCTGCTGCGTACGATTACCCGTCCGGCGGACGGATGGAAATGGCCTGTCGGTAATCAGACCTTCAGGTAGACGGTAACTCCCCTCTGGCCAGGAGGGCATCAAGAGAAGACGCGCCGGGGTGATGCTTCAACCGCAAAACCATTTCCTCTCGAACCGATAGCATGGATCTCGAGTGCCTGTCC